>JAABUN010001003.1_pt1 | contig 67393 bp, 55 predicted proteins | sample 5559311 | NCBI WGS metagenome assembly JAABUN01 (sample SAMN10711877, study PRJNA513370) | rock metagenome | isolation source: Antarctica rocks | place: Antarctica: Victoria Land, Siegfried Peak sud | reverse complement strand
GGGGACAACATCCAGATGGGGGTGGAGTTGATCACGCCGGTGGCGATCGAGGAAGGGTTGCGCTTCGCGATCCGCGAGGGGGGACGCACTGTCGGTGCGGGCGCCGTCACTGAGATCACCCTGTAAACCGAAAGCGAACACCGCATCCAACGGGCGGTGTAACCGCCCGTTGGATGCGGATGAACGATCGTGACGGGCACGAATATTGACTGGGTGATTCCAGAGGAGATGTAGTACAATGGCGAAGAAGTCCAAGGCCGACCGGCCAGTGGTTACGATGGAGTGCACGATCTGTCGTGAGCGTAACTACACCACTGAGAAGAACCGGCGAAATGATCCAGGTCGTCTTGAACTGAAGAAGTTCTGCCCACGATGCCGAACGCATCAGTTGCATCGCGAGACGCGATAGGCTCCGAGGGGTAGAGCGGCATAGGGTCGTAGCTCAATTGGTAGAGCGGCGGTCTCCAAAACCGTAGGTTGCGGGTTCGATTCCTGCCGGCCCTGCCCGGTGATCCAGTCCGAGTCGAGGTGGGGCGGAGCCGAAGCAGGCACGCCCCATTTCTGTGCGCGAAGTCGTCGTCTCTTAGTTGAAGAGCGCACTGGTTGACGAGTACTTTACAAGTAATCGATCAATCCTCGAACTATCCCGAAGTCCGTAAAGGATCCGAGATTTGAGCACTCAAGAAAAGATTGTGCCGAAGAGAAGGTCTTCTCGGGGCTCGACCGCCAAGGGCGGAGCCGCCCGAGGAAATTTGGCGTCGGTTGCGGAAGAGAATTCGTCTGGTCAAGCGCCAGCCGAAGCGGTTCTGAAATCGTCTGCCAGCAGAGCCGTAACGGTCGAGCCGGCAAAACGGAAGGATCGGTCGGCCAAAGAGCAAGCCCCCAAGAAAAGCCTGCTTTCAACAGATCGTTTCGATGGTATCAAGCGGATGACGCGCGATACGTACGGGGAAATCAAAAAGGTCAACTGGCCAGACCAGGAGACGACACGCAATCTGACGATAGTCGTGATTGCGGTCTCTATGGCTCTCGGGATTCTTCTCGGCGGCATCGACTTCATTCTCTTGAAGATCTTCGAGGCGTTGCCGTAGGAAGTCGATCTTCCTTCGTTGTGAGAAAGAGGTTCCGATGGCACGTCAATCGCTCAGGGAACGCCTGGCAGCCAAACGCGCTGCGGAAGTCGGCGAAGTCGAGTCTTCAGAGGATGGTCAGTGGTATGTGCTCCATACGTATTCTGGCTATGAAAACAAGGTGAAGAAGACGATCGAGAGCCGCGTCGAAGCCTTGGACATGGGCGACAAGGTTTTTGAAATCGTTGTGCCGACTCAGGAAGAGATCGAAATCAAGCAGGGCCAGAGAATCAACGTCCAGCGAAAAGTGTTCCCTGGATATGTTCTCGTTCGTATGGAGATGGACGAGGATTCCTGGTATCAGCTTCGCAACACCCCGGGCGTGACGGGATTTGTCAGCTTCAACAACAAACCGGTGTCGTTGACCGAGCAGGAAGCTCAAGGCGTGCTCAAGGGCATGGCTGCAGAAGCTCCAAAAGTCAAGATTCAGTTCGCGCTCGGCGACACAATCAGAATCATCGATGGCCCCTTTGCGGATTTCCGCGGGGAAATCGATGAAATCAACAACGAGAAGGGCAAGATCAAGGTGCTCGTCTCGTTCTTTGGACGAGAGACACCGGTCGAACTCGATTTCCTTCAGGCGGAGCGCGAGTCGTAACGCATTCAAAGACGACTTGGCGTTTTCAGTGCCATATGGCGCAGCTGCATAACGGTTCATACATGAATCGACTCAGGAACAGGAAGGACTCATTCATTGGCTAAGAAGATTCGAGGCTACGTAAAGCTTCAGATCCCGGCAGGCAAGGCCACCCCGGCTCCGCCGATCGGCCCGGCACTGGGTCAGCACGGCGTTGCGATCATGAACTTCTGCAAGGAGTACAACGAGCGCACCCAGGGACAGGTCGGCCAGATCATCCCGGTCGTGATTACCGTCTATGAAGATCGGTCGTTTACGTTCGTCACCAAGACACCCCCAGCAGCCGACATGCTTCGACAGGCAGCTGGAATCAAGAGTGGTGCTGCGAATCCGAAGACCACCAAGGTGGGTTCGGTTACGGCCCAGCAGGTTCGTGAGATTGCGGAGTCGAAGCAGAAAGATCTGAACGCCATTGATCTTGCTGGTGCAATCAAGCAGATCGAAGGTACCGCACGCAGCATGGGAATCGAACTCACCGCTTAGGTGACAGATCCCGTTCAGCATTACAAGTGGGAGGGCGTAACGCCCGCGAACACCACAGGAGAAGTCAGATGCCTCACGGTAAAAAATACGAAGCAGCATTCGCCCAGGTGGATCAGGACCGTGAATATCGGGTGGAAGACGCTGTCGAACTCCTCAAGAAAATCTCGTACGCGAGCTTTGACGAGACCGTCGAGTTGCATGCACGTCTGGGAATCGACCCGCGACAGGCCGACCAAGCCATCCGAACCAACGTCAATCTTCCTTATGGTTCTGGTCGAAGCGTCCGAGTGCTTGTGTTTGCAGCGGGCGAGGCCGAGCGCGTTGCGCTTGAAGTCGGTGCTGACTACGCTGGCACGGATGAATACGTGCAGCAGATCCAGGGCGGCTGGCTCGAGTTCGATGCAGCCATCGCCATGGCCGATCAGATGAGTAAAGTAGGCGGCCTTGGCCGTATCCTCGGACGGCGTGGGCTCATGCCGAACCCGCGATCAGGTACGGTGGTTCGAGAAGTGGAAGACCTACCGAACGTGATTCGTGAACTGAAGGGTGGTCGGGTGGAGTTTCGCAACGACCGCACCGGTAACGTTCACATCACCGTTGGACGCAAGGGTTTCACCGACGAGCAGCTGGTCACCAATGTGTTTGCGGCAATCGATGCCGTCAATCGTGCAAAGCCAAGTGGCATCAAGGGCATTTATTGCCGTACACTTGCGTTGGCGTCAACCATGAGCCCCGGTATCTCCATTGATATCAACGATGCACTCGGCCGGGCTTCATCTGTCGCTCAGTAGTTTCGACCCATCACCAAGAGTTTTCCTGGCCAAAGACAGCCGGAGCGGGTATCCGCTCAATTTCCGGCTCAGGCTCAGAAGTTCACTTTCGATTGATTGTGCGCCCTGGGCTGTGTCGGCCCGGGGCGCTCTTTTTGTGCGGTGCCGGGAGTCTCACTCCTGAAAATCTTTGCGGAAAGGAGGAACAACACAATGCCAACACCAAAGAAGGCTCAAGAAATCGCCGAGCTGGCTGAGCGGTTTTCCCGCTCCCAGTTGACGGTTATCGCCGACTATCGCGGTCTTTCGGTCACAGCGTTGCAGGACTTCCGGTCCCGCATTCGCGGAATGGAATCGGAATTCCGTGTCGCCAAGAACACGCTCACGCGTATCGCTTCGGAGCAGGCAGGAGTCGAGGGTCTCGACACCCATCTGGAAGGTCCGACAGCGATTTTGTTTGCGTATGGTGATGTCGTGGCTCCTGCCAAGGCACTTGGAGAGTTTGCACGTACGTCGCGCATTCTTCAGGTCCGTGCAGGTGTCATGAACGGTCAGATTTTGAGCGCTGCGGATGTCGAGGCGATCGCTACCTTGCCGCCGCGTGAAGAACTGCTCGGCAAGCTTGTCGGCTTGCTCGCATCGCCTATGGCGCGAACAGTGGGTGTGCTCAGTGGACCATCTCGCTCGCTGGCGTACGTTTTGAACGCGCGTCTTGAATCACTGGACGGCGGAGAATCTGCTGAAGCAGCAGACTGACCTTCTCGCGTTCATCGCTTTTGACCATCAGGGCCGCCCTGATAACGTCCATGATGCGCCCCCCATGTACGGCGCTGGAGAATAAAGATGGCTGACAACAACCAGATTATCGAACAACTCGAAGGTCTTACCGTTCTCGAGCTGAACGGCCTCGTGAAGGCACTCGAAGAGAAGTGGGGCGTTTCCGCCTCCGCACCTGTCGCCGTTGCCGGCGCTGCCGCCGCTGGTGGTGGAGCCGCTGTCGAAGAAGAGGAGAAGACGGAGTTCGACGTCATCCTAACCGAGATTGGCGCCAACAAGATCCAGGTCATCAAGGCCGTTCGTGAGCTCACAAGCCTGGGCCTCAAGGAGGCCAAGGACCTTGTAGACTCGGCACCGAAGGCCGTCAAAGAAGGCGTCACCAAGGACGAGGCAGAAGCTGCCAAGTCGAAGCTCGAAGAGACCGGCGCCAAGGTCGAAATCAAGTAATCATCATGCCCGGGGGCGCATACACAAAAACGCTCCCGGGCATCGTCTTCCGGATGAAGGCATAATTGCAGTGACTTTGGTCCTGCTCTATAATGCTTGTACGGAAGGCACTTCGGGGTGTGGCGCAGTCCGGTAGCGCACCGGTATGGGGTACCGGTGGTCGGAGGTTCGAATCCTCTCACCCCGACCAGGCAATGGGACGGCTACTGGCCGTCCCTTCTTCGTCAGTGTCCCGCGTTGATCCGGGGGCTGCTCTTCAGCTATCGGCGTTGTCCACGTTTAAGGGATTCACCACATGAACCATACGCCTGCTGAACCCGTGAAGCGTTGGAGAATTATCATTGCAGACGATGAGTCACTCATTCGTCTCGATCTGCGCGAAATGTTGACCCACCTGGGGTACGATGTGATAGCGGAAGCTGGCGATGGACGCACTGCCCTCGACCTTGCACGTCGATTGCGGCCGGACCTTCTGATCATGGATATCAAGATGCCGGATGTCGATGGCATCTCGGCTGCCGAAGAACTGACACGGGAGCGGATCGCGCCGGTCGTGCTGCTCACGGCGTATTCCGATCAGGGGTTGGTGGAGCGAGCCCGCGAGGCCGGCGTTGTTGGGTACGTTGTGAAGCCGTTCCGCGAAGCCGAACTCATGCCCGTGATCGAATTGTCCCGAGCGCGATTCGACGAATTTCGAACGCTTGAGAAAGAAGTCGGAAATCTCAAGGACGCTCTGGAGACGCGCAAGCTGATCGAGCGTGCCAAGGGAGTGCTCATGGAGGTCCACGGTCTTCGTGAGGCCGAGGCGTTCCACCGTATCCGCAAGACGAGCATGGACGCCCGCAAATCAATGAAGGAAGTCGCTGACGCGATCCTGCTCGCGCACGAGATGGAATTTTCCATTGCAAACGGCAACGGTTCGTCCGGTTACGACGCTACCAGTTCCGAAGGCGATTCGGAAACGTAGCCTTCAGTCATTAGTCATGAGAGCAAATTGTGATCGGGTGGTTCGCCATTGGCGAACCACCCTTTTTGGCGTTGCCGATATACGCGGATCTTCCGCGCGACTGTCCTTATCTGATTCTGCGGTCGGCCATGTCGGAAGCGAGCGGGGCTGGATCAGCTTCCGACCGTCCGACGGGAGTTGCCGGCGTGGCCGCAGGCGAGGCTGGCGTGCTCTGTTCCTTGCGCACGATGACCACCTTGACGCGGTCCGGCTTGTTTCCCAACCACGTGACGCCCTGTGGAACGATGACATTCGGTTCGGTCGTATAGGTTCCCGGTCCCAGACCGGTGAGATCCACAAGCACCTTGACATCGTTTGCCTTGAGGGACTGCAGCAGCGACCTGGGTGCGTTTACCGAGACATCCACCTTGACAGGGGTGATTTCGGCTGTCAGCGTGCTGTCAAGGCCGATCGGCTCAATCTCGAGTGCACTGAAGACGGTCGCCTGCAGGGTCGTATCCTCGACCGCGACACGCACTTCCACTGTTCCATCTTCGGGTGTGACGATCGTCAGACCCTGCGGCAGATCCGCGATTCCAACCCGTCGGCTGATCGATTCCTTGGCCCCAGAGATATCCACCGGCTCGGTATCGACGAAAAGCAACTTGTCGAGTTCTGCCTGCGGCCCGTCGATAATGATGGACTCCGGCAATGCCGCTCGTTGTTGAACCGAATAGCCTTCAGCGGGCAATCCGACGATCTGAGGGACGACGGAAACCTGCTTTCCTCGTGTTTCGATGGTGATTTCGGCGCTTACGGTCGCCGGGAGGAGCGTCACCTCAGTGATTGGCTGCCCATTCGCATCCATGGCTACGGGAACCAGATCGGCAGTAAATGTCGAGGTTTGCTGGTCTACCTTGACGGGAAGCTGTACTTTCGCCACGCGTCCGACTGCAGACGACGAACCGGTGACCGTTACCTGACTTACGGTCGGCTTCACGCCGGCGATGCGTCGCGAATCACCTGCCTCGAGACTTGTTGGATCGACTTCAATCGGGAAAACCTTGCTCTGCGTCACCTCGACCTGAATCTGGATTTCATTCGGCTCCACCTTGCGATCGGTTACACCGTCGAGATTTTTTACCCGCACAGGAACCTGATACTCACCGGGGCCAGAAATGTTGCTGACATCCAGCGAAGCGTTTACGTTCGCGATCGATCGGAGATCGGACTCAGCACCACTCAAGGTGACGGTCGCCGAAGGGAGCGTGGTGATGACCTGAAGATTGTCGGGAAGATCCGTGATTTGAATCGGGACGTTGTAGAACGATTTGTCCTGAAACGGATCTTGCAGTTGCGTGACCCACCCCCACAGGAACGTGGCCAATGCCAAAGACAGCAAGAATCTCGCGATATGCGTCTTCGTCGGACGGAACGTGAAGTAGGTCAGCATGGATGAGTACCCGCATTACGATCTACGTTCGCCGGGGAGCTAACTGGCATGCTCATGATCTCGTCTGGGGCGAATCGCGTTCACGTGCCTTGCGCGCGTCGATGGGAACCACCGCTGGCGTGCTGTTCTGGTGAAAGAGTTCGGCGAACCGGAGGCGTCGGAGCGGCGTACTTGCAGGAGGAGGCGAATCGACTCGCGTGTTGATCTTCATGAGGGTCCGGAGGACACGACGTAGCCTGTCCTGATCGAGGTTTCGAATCAATCGTCCGGAGTGCGCGACGGACATCTGGCCAGTCTCTTCCGAGACCACGACTGCCAAGGCATCGGATTCCTCCGTGACGCCAATCGCGGCACGGTGGCGGGTTCCCAACTGGCTCGATGCCGAGATATTGTCGGTCAACGGCAACACGACGCTGGCTGCCAGGATCCGGTCGCCCTGGATGATGACCGCCGCATCGTGAAGAGGGGAGTTTGGGAAGAAGATGTTGATCAGCAATTGGCGGGAGATATCCGCATTGAGCATGACCCCTCGACTGACGTAGTCCTGCAGTCCTGTTTCGCGTTCGATGACCATGAGGGCGCCATAGCGAAGCCGGGAGAGCTGGGCTGCAGCACGGACGATTTCGTCGATGGTATGATCGACCATCGGCTCGTCCTGTGCCTTCAGCGGATTTCGAAGCCAGGAACTGGTGTGGCCCAACTGTTCGAAAGCACGACGAAGTTCTGGCTGAAAAATGACGGGCACCGCGACGATCAACGCCGGCGAAACTGCTCGCAACAGCCATTGGAGGGTTGAAAGATTCAGGATGTTTCCAAGGATCAGCAGCATCGCAAGGAGCGTCAGAATCCCTCGAATGAGGTGCAACGCCCGAGTGCCCTGCGCGACCCAAAGAAGCCAGTAAAATATGATGGTGACGGTGAGGATGTCGATGATGGACCGCGGATCGGTCATCCTCCCCAGCAACCATCCCAGATTCGTCATTCATCGCCCCAGGAACGCGCTAACTCAACCATTGTGGTGAGACATCCAAGAGTGTACCACCGTCTACACTGAGCTTTTCCTGCGTCGTTTGCGATTGCAAAGACACAATCCAGATGGTGTGGTGGCGGATAACGATCGCCACCCGGTTCACTCGTTGAAACGCACAGTCGTCTGGGACGGTTTCGATACTTTGGTCCATGCCCTGGTTAAATAGTTAGCGGCCCGAACGCCGGGCTTTCCGTGGGTCGCCTGGTCGTCGAAAATCTTCTCCGTCGATCTCTACGTATTCGGTCAGCCGATGGTCGAGGATTCGCGACATGATGCGCTCGTCGACCTTTCGCTGATCCACGTTGGAGGTGATGACGGTAGGCATCTGCTCGACATAACGATGGTTTATTAGCTGATAGAGTTTCTCCCGAGCCCAAGGCGTTGCGCTTTCGGTTCCGAGGTCATCCAGCACGAGCATCGGCGCATTGCGGATGGCGGTGAAGCGCTCGTCATACCCCGAACCCGAATTCGGATCGAATGTCGCTCGGAGGTGGTCTAGGAGATCGGGCACGACTGCGAAGTAGGCGTTGACCCCGTTATATTCCATGGCGTATTTCGCGATCGCGACCGCAAGGTGGGTCTTCCCTACACCACACGGGCCATACAGGAAGAGCCACTTGTGTTCGGGCTCCTGAGCGAACGCGAGCGCCGCCTCAAAGGCATTGTCGAGGCCTCGAACGTCCGGATCGAAATCTTCAAAGGTGTGACTGGTGAATGCATCGAGATTCGAAAGGCGATGCAAATCTTCCATATGCCGATCGTCGAGTTCCTTGCGCTTGCATTCACACGGAAAGAGACGACCGAAACTCGGGTGGCCGACAGGGACGTTGGCGCGAAGGTACCCGGCGTCGTTGCAGATTTGACATGCAACAGTATCTCGCGGGGCGAGCTTGATTGCTGCTCGCGACTGGTCGGTTGCAGGAGGGACGGGGATGGTCCGCATGACGTCGCCTATGCGTTTCATGATGTTTTTTATCCACTACCTATCCGAATCGCCACGCCCTTTGGTCGTCCACGATTCGAGAATGCGCACGATGTACCGCCAGCTTCGACGATTATATTCGACGGATTCAACGATCGCGTCTTCGATCCAGTCAGCTGGATATTCTTCGATCGCCCGTGTGATTTGATCCGCGATCAGCGGAGTCAGCGGGCCCACGTTTTGTTCGTAAAGCCGGAAGGCGTTCGGCCGTTCGACGCGAACGACGGGAGCGCTTTCGGCTTCCCAGATCTCGGCCGGGGCTGCGATTGTGCCTCGCTCCATTGCTTGCACATTGGATCGATTGACCGGCGTATTGACATAGTACCAGATTGCCACGTTACGCCCCTCGCCCACTTCGAGGCGGAGAAACGTACCCCGGGCAACGGCCAGGTCGATCCCCCTTGCGATTCTAAGGTCGGGTTCCCGGGGGCTGCCTTCGACCTTCATCGCTCCGCGCAGTGCCCGGTCCCGGACCAGCAGTCGTGCGGATATCGGATGATGATGACCGCCAGATTCGGCAATCATGCGAAAGGCCGATAACGTCACTTGAAGTTCCTCGATGCTGGTGATACCTGGAAGAACGTTTTCGAAAAAGGCCAGCGGAATCGGAACCGTCGGATCGGTTGTGGAGAGAAAGCCGCCGAACGTGGTGGCCAGAGACCCTCGAGGCATCAGTTCTCCGGATCGCGATAAAGTTCGAGGTCAGCGAATCGACCTGTTCGCTCGAAAAAGCGGAGATTGATGCTCCCGACGGGGCCATTGCGATGCTTCGCGATGATGATCTCGGCGATCCCCTTCTTCTCGGAGTTCTCGTCATACTTCTCGTCGCGATAGATGAACATTACAATATCTGCATCCTGCTCGATCGATCCCGACTCTCGAAGGTCGGAGAGCATCGGTCGATGATCGGCGCGTGTCTCGACCGCACGTGAAAGCTGGGACAAGGCGATCACGGGAACATTCAGTTCGCGGGCCAGACCCTTCAATCCTCGGGAGATCTCCGATACTTCCTGAACGCGATTGTCTGACTTTCGGCCAGACATCAATTGGAGGTAGTCCACGATCACGAGGTCGAGACCGTGTTCCGCCTGCAATCGTCTTGCCTTGGATCGGACATCCATGACCGTCGAATTCGCGGCGTCATCGATATAGATGTTCGCTTCCGCAAGTCGCCCGAACGCGCGCGAGATCCGGTCCCACTCACTGTCATCGATCATGCCGAGTCGCAGTCGATGGGAATCGACGCCCGTTTCGGTCGCCAGCAAGCGCTGGACAAGCTGCTCGGCGGACATCTCGAGACTGAAGATACCGACTGATTTGCCGTGCTGGACAGCCGCGCCATAGGTCAGGCCAAGTTGAAAGGCGGTCTTGCCCATGCTCGGCCGTGCGGCAAGGATGAGGAGGTCGGATTTTTGCAAGCCACCGAGCAATTGATCGAGGTCTGTGTATCCGGTAGGTACGCCGACCACGTCTCCACGATGTTGCTGCAGATATTCGATTTGATCGAAGAATTTGTCGAGGACCTCGGAGATCGATTGGAAATCCTTGGTCTGACGCTTTTGAGACACGTCAAAGAGCGCTCTTTCAGCGCCATCAAGCGCATCTTCCGTTTCGAGCGCGTCCTTGTACCCGAGCCCGACGATCTCGGTACCGGCCTCGATCAGTCGACGACGAGTCGATTGCCGCTCGACGATACGCCCGTAGTATTCGACATGGACGGCGGTTGGCACACTTCCCAGCAGCGATGAGATGTACACGTCGCCGCCGACGTCATCGAGCACGCCCCGTTTTTTCAGTTCGTTGGAGAGGGTGATGAAATCGGTGGGCTCTCGCCGGTTATAGAGATCGAGAATTGCGCGATACATCGTCCCGTTCGCCCAGATGTAAAAATCTTCGGGCTTGAGGTAGGAGGCAACCCGGATGATCGCGTCGCGATCGATCAGCAAGCTCCCCAAGACGGATTGTTCGGCCTCGATATTGTGTGGAGGTAAGCGCTCGACTGCAGTATCCATTCAGAGGACTCCCTCTGAGGGATGAGCCGGCGGGGGCGGCTATCCGAAAAGATGTTCCTGGCGGGACCGCCCCGTAAAATCTACGTGCAATGCGTTCTGGACGATTTGCCTAGGCGTTGAGGGCGGCATCCACATCTTCGACGGCTTCGGCGTTAGCCTCTGCCGCTGGGGCTTCCTCTTCCTGCTCACTGGCGATCACGACGGTGATCTGGGGGCGCAACTTGCCTACCAGATGGACCGTGACAGTGTGCTCACCGATAGTGCGAAGCGCCTCGTCCAGCACGATCCTGCGGCGATCGATTTCCTCACCGACGAGCGTCGACAGCTCCTGCGCAACATCCGATGCCGTCACTGAGCCGAACAGTCGACCCGTCTCTCCCGCCTTGGCGGTAAACGTCAGCCGCTGTCCATTGATCTTGTCGCCGAGGGAACGAAGCTGATCTTCCTGACGAACGATCTTGCGATCCTTGACGGCGAGGTTGTGTCGAGCAACCTTGATCACTCCATCGGTCGCGACGATTGCCATGCCACGAGGAATAAGGTAGTTGCGACCATACCCATTCGCCACTGTTTGAATGGTGCCCGCTTCCCCAACTTTTGGCACATCTTGGCGAAGAACGATTTTCATGAGCGGATACCTTCCAACCTGTCACATTGGTTTGCAAAATCAGCACAAAAATCCACATCGGCAAAGCACAGAAGGCCGTACCAATGCGGACAATGCATTTGTACCAAGCAGTTTACTGCGTTGGGGCCTCGTCCTGCAAATCGGTGAACGTTTCCAGCGAAGGGTGTTCGAAGTCGTCACCCTCGAAATCATCGAACTCCACCGCACCGCCGAGCTCTTCCTGCTCGCGCCGAAGGATGTCGTAGATGACGATCGACCCGGCAGTTGCTGCGTTCAGAGACTCGATTTTGCCAAGCATCGGTATGGAGAGCACGAGCTGGCAACGCTTGAGAACGCCTTGAGAAATTCCCGAGCCTTCGCTTCCTACGACCAGTGCCACCGGCGTTGGCACGTCGGTTTCGAAGATGTTCTTCGATCCTTCGCCACTATCGAGCCCGACGATCCAGCGACCGGACGCTTCGATCTTTTCGAGCGCACGACCGATGTTCGCAACCTGTGCGATCTTGAGGTGCTCCACCGCGCCGGCAGACGCGTTGACCACGGCCGGTGAAACACTGACCGAGCGGTCGGATGGAATCACCACACCTGCGATCCCCGCAGCGTCTGCGGTGCGCAGGAGCGTTCCGAAGTTCTGAGGGTCCTGCACGTGATCGAGGGCCAGGATCGTCCCGCGCCGTTCGATCACGTCCTGAAGATCGGCATAGCGGTAGTCTCCAACTTCCAGCAGAACGCCTTGGTGGTTGACGCCCTCCGTGATGTCGTCGAGCAATGCTCGTGGGACGATCTCGACAAGGATACCGGCGGCTTCAGCCAACTCGGTGATCTCGTCGAGCCGTTCGTCCGGCTTGAGGCCGTCGGCGATCCACAGGTGCGACATGGCGCGACTCTCAGCGCGAAGTGTCTCAAGCACCGCGTTGCGCCCGAAGAGGGGATCGCCACGAACCTGCACCGCCGGCTTTGCATCGCGGGGGCGACCACCGGGACGGTTGCCTGACGGTCTGCCGCCTCCCGGTCGTGCACCGGGACCGCCGGGACCCGGACCGGTTCCAGGACGCCGCGGACCGGAACGATTCGGCAGTCCACTTGGACTACCCGGTCCGCGCTCTGGTCGAGCAGGTCGTTCTGTCCTGTCAGGACGGCTGGAGCGGCCGGGCCGGCCAACTCGTTCACCGGCCAGCTCGTGGCTTGTACGTGATTGGTTATTGCGATATTTTCCAGGTTGTCCCGGACGCGGTGTCCTCAAGAGTTACTCCCAATCCCGCGAGTTGGTCGCGGATACTATCTGCAAGTTGGAACTGTCGTACGTCTCGCAAGTGCATCCGAACGTCAATCAGCACCTCTATGAATGCGTCTGCCTGGAAATCTGTTGGTTGGGATTTGGTCTCGATAAGCACGAGGCCCAGAACATTGGCCAGCTCCTGAAGGACTTTCTGTGCGCTCTGTACAGATGCACCACCTGATCCCGATGCGGCGACCCGGTTGATCGCTCGACCGAGGTCGAAGATTGCGGCCAACGCCGACGGGGTGTCGAAATCATCGTCCATCGATTCGTGAAACACGCGGCTCGACGAGTCGATCTGCGCAACGAGTCCGGGATCTATACCTGTGCCGGTAGCCGCAGCGACCATTGCTGAACGCAGGCGGGAGAGGCCATTTTCGGCCGCCTGAAGTGAATCTTCAGTGTAGTTGACGGGTGCGCGGTAGTGCGATTGCAGTACCATCAGGCGGAACGCAGCGGCCATCCCGCGTTCGAGGATAGTCGCGAGCTGCACAACGTTTCCGATCGACTTCGACATTTTCTCGCCGTCAAGCCGAAGCATTCCGTTGTGAAACCAGTATCGGGCGTAGGGTTCCTGGCCGAGAAACGCCTCGGACTGCGCGATCTCGTTCTCATGGTGAGGGAAGATCAGATCCGATCCACCACCATGAATGTCGATCACCCCGCCGAGATGGTGCGTGCACATGGCCGAGCACTCGATGTGCCATCCGGGTCGTCCGTCACTCCACGGGCTAACCCACATTGGTTCACCCGGTTTTGCCTTCTTCCATAGCGCGAAATCAAGCGGGTCTTCCTTGATGTCGTTGATTTCGATTCGTGCTCCGGACACGAGGTCGTCGATCCTGCGTTGAGACAGTTTTCCGTACCCCGCGAAGGAGCGCACTCGAAAATACACGTCTCCCTGGCTCTCGTATGCATATCCATGGGCGATCAAACCTGAGATCATTCGAGTGATCTCCGGAATCTCGTCAGTCGCTCGGGGCGTGATCGTGGCGGGAAGGATGTTGAGCTTCTCGATTTGCTGCATCCACTCCGAGATCAGCCGGTTGGTAAGGACGTTCGGAGCGATGCCCTCTGCGTTGGCGCGATTGATGATCTTGTCATCGATATCGGTGAAGTTGCGCGCGAACTCCACGTCGTAACCGGTGTGCAGGAGATAGCGGCGAATGACGTCGAAGATTATGGCCGACATGCCATGGCCGATGTGGGCATCATCGTAGACAGTGACGCCGCAGACGTACATGCGGACGTGCCCCGGCTGGATGGGAGTGAATGTTTCGATCGAGCGAGTCAGGGTGTTATACACCTGAAGTCTGCTCGACGTGGCGCGTTGCATGAGGTTATCGCTCACGGGCAATCGGATCCTTTCCTTAAGGGGAAGGCGAATTGGGCTTCGTTCCGGATGCTGCCGGTGCCAGGGCTGCCTGTCAGTCGATCACCGATCAAAGCTTGACCGGATTCAGCGATGAAGGTCGGTTACGGAGCGTGAGATGGCCACACGCTCCTATCTACAGTGACCCTCACTCGTGATCGATGCCGAGGTGGCAGTGCGGGGCGCATCACCTGTCCACGATCCGGATATTCGCAGGATCCAACGATCGTAAGATATGTTTGTGCGCGAAACCATATTCATATGCGTGCGTTTCTTCGTGCCCGGTTTAATCCGCCGCAGCTTTGGCAGGAGCACCTGTCTTGGAGGAACCGGCGTCTGACGATCCGTTGGAGCTCGGGCTGCCACTATCGGCAGACGTTCCGGATTTGGAATCGCCGCTATCCTTCGAACCTGATTTCGACTCACTGCTCTCGGATGAACCCGATTTCGACGACTTTTCTGATTTCTGCTCGCCGCTTTTGCGGCTATCGTTGATGTACCAGCCCGAACCCTTGAAGACGATGCCCGCTGGAAAGATGACACGATGTATCGGGCTACCGCACTCCGGACAGAACTTCAGCGGTTCTTCACTGAATTTCTGCACGACCTCAAATTCGTGGGCACAAGCCGAGCAGCGATACGCATACGTAGGCATGAACCCCATACTCCCCTAATCACATGACACAACAAAAAAGCCGCATTTCTTCGCGACCTTTTTCATTCTAACGACTCATCTACGTAATGCACAAGGTTTCCCACCCGGTCATGCGTCGAGGGTGAGCAGCTCCATCTCTTCCCAGTTCGCTCCGAATCGTGCCTCGGCGAGGACAGGGACGTCCAACGCGAGCGCGCTCACCATCTTCTCACTGACGATGCGGGCAGTTTCGTGCAACGCGCGCTTGTCTACTTCGAGTACGAGCTCGTCGTGGACCTGCAGGACTTGACGGGCGGGAAGGCCATGATCCGCGATCGCAAGATCCAGATCGATCATCGCCACCTTGATCATGTCGGCCTGTGTGCCCTGGATCGGCATATTCATCGCCATTCGCTGGGCGCCAGTGCGGCGGGCACCGTTCGACGATCGGAGATCTGGAAGGTACCGGCGACGCCCCATCAGCGTCGAGACATAACCCAGGTCAGTCCCTTCCTCGATCGTCCGATCGAAGAACTCCTTGACCTTCGGCAATCCCGCCCAATATGACGTGATGAACTCCTGAGCCGCCGAACGGCTCATGCCTGTACTGCGGGCGAGGCCGAATGCCTGCATTCCATAGAGGATGCCAAAGTTCACGGTCTTGGCGATCCTCCGCTGATCCGAGGTGACATCCTCGACCGCGATGCCATGGACCAACGCCGCGGTGGCACGGTGAATGTCCAGACCGCTCCTGAAGGCCTCGATCAGAAACGGATCGCCCGACATGTGCGCCAAGATTCGAAGTTCCATCTGCGAATAATCGGCCGCAAGAAGAACCGCGTCGTCAATCGTCCTGAATTCGGGGCGCCGATCGGCGACGAACGCCTCTCGAACGCGACGACCGATCTCGGTTCGAATCGGTATGTTCTGCAGGTTCGGATTTTGCGAAGACAGTCGACCCGTTGCCGCCACAGTCTGATTATACGAGGTATGGATGCGGCCAGTCGTCGGGTTGACCTGCAGAGGAAGAGCGTCAACGTAGGTTGACTTCAACTTCGAAAGCGTCCGGAACTCGAGAATGAGCGGGACGATTGCGTGCTGATCCTCGATGCTTTCGAGCACGTCCGAATCGACCGAATAGCCGGTTTTGGTCTTCTTCCCGGATGGCAATCCAAATTCATCGAACAGCAACGTCGCGAGTTGCTTGTTCGATCCGAGATTGATCGCGCGGCTGGCGAGTGTGTTCACCTCATCGCCGAGATCTTTCAGACGAGTTCCCAGTTCGATCGAGAAGGAAGCAAGTTCTTCGGAATCGATGGCGATCCCACTCCGCTCCATCTCGATCAGGACCGTGACTAGCGGTAATTCGATGTCCACCAGGAGATCCATTTGCTTGCGCTCTTCGAGCGCCGTGGCGAGCGGTTCGACCAGGCCAAAGGTGGCTTCCACATCCGCACATGCATAGGGGGCGGCGAGATCGATCGCGACGGTGTCCATCGTCACCTGGGTTTTCCCGGTGCCGATCAGCTCGGAGATTTCGGTCATCTCGATCCCCAACCGATTGAACGACAAGTCCTTGAGACGGATCGAACTGTCGCTCAACAGATAGGCGGCAATCATTGTGTCGAACGCGAGCACTCCTGGTGAGAAGCCATGCCGAATCAGAACGTGATAATCGTACTTGCCATGATGGGCGTATTTTCTGATGGAAGGATCCGCGAGAACGGGGTCGAGATGCGCTCGCACGATGTCGAGGTGTAGCTGCGAGGGATCGAGCTCGATTGTCGATTCCAATCCTTCAGAGACGGCGTTCGTTCCATCGAGCTCGAGCGATTGCTGGGTGTTGTCTTCCAGCACCGCAGGCTTCGATTCCGTGACGTGACCGACCGGAATGTAATAGGACTCGGTCGCCGAGACGGCAAGCGAAATCCCGACGAGGTCGGCGCGCAGCGGATCGGTCGAGGTCGTCTCGACATCGACAGCCACTGCCCCGGCATCCCTCATCCTGGCCACCAGCGACTCAAGACCACTCTGGCTGACAACCGTCGTGCGTGAAACGTCTTCGGAGGCAACGCGTTTGGCCGTAGATGAAATCTCCGTAACAGGTATGGACCCTTCGGCTGCCTCCGGCAGTTTCCGCAGGAGGGTTCTGAATTCGAGCTCCTGGAACAGGCGTGCGACAGCCTCGCGGTCGAAATGTCCTACCCGCGCCGTGTCGAGATCGACATCCAGATTGAGGTCACGAATGATCGTCGCGACCTGCTTGCTGTTCCGTGCAACCTCACCGCTGGTCGCAAGCGAGTTGCGCGCCCGCGGAGGTGTCACCTCGTCGATATGGGCGACGATGTCTTCGAGGGATCCGAAGGTCGAGATCAACGCCTTCGCGGTCTTGTCACCGATGCCAGCGACACCGGGGATGTTGTCCGAGGTGTCGCCGACGAGCGCCTTGTAGTCGGGGATCAGCGCCGGAGCGAAGCCATACCGTTCGACGACACCGGCAACGTCATATTCGCGGAACTCGCCGAACCTGCGTGTGCCCGGCAGCACTGCGAGAACGTTGTCGTCGACAAGCTGGAGGAGATCGGAATCGCCCGTCACGATCACGACGTTCAGGTTTTCACGCGCGAAGCGCTGTGCCAGGCTTCCAATGATATCGTCGGCCTCGAACGTGTCGCGTTGCTGGATCGGGATTCCGAGAGCGTTGATGAGTTCCCGCACTCGACCGATCTGCGCGATCAGATCCTCGGGGGTCTCGGCACGGGTTCCCTTGTAGTCCGGCAGCAGATCGTGGCGAAACGTCCTCCCGCCCTCGAGCGCGATGAACGCATAGTCCGGCTTGCGGGCGGCGAGGACATCTAGCAACATCGAGGCGAATCCATAGACGGCGTTGGTCTGCTCGCCGGACGCTGTCGTGAGCGTTGGCGGCAGGGCGTGGTAAGCCCGAAAGATGAGTCCGAAGCCATCGACCAGTACGACGGTCTTCCTGTCTTGCACGTTCTTCCCGCTCACGCCTGATCCTTCGTTGAAGCCCGACATCATCTACAGCAGAAGTATAGGGGACTTCGGAATGCGCGGCTCATGATGAGCGTCACGCCTCCTCGCCTATACTGGTGGGTGAGGGCCAGGGAGAGATCGATCACCGGCGATGGTTCATTCGGGGATCGAACCTCGGGATGAACAGGTCATTGCGCGCACCACTGAGGGGTTCTGCAATTTTCATGGAAACACCGCATATTCGTCATCTTGTCGAAACGACAACCAATAACGTCGAGAAGGTCATCATCGGCAAGCGTCATGAAGTGGAACTCGTGCTCTTGGCGTTGCTTTGTCGCGGTCACGTGCTGATCGAGGACGTGCCAGGCGTTGGCAAGACCGTGCTGACCAAGGCAATTGCGAGAAGTATCGGCAGTTCCTTCAAGCGCATCCAGTTCACTCCCGATCTCCTGCCGAGCGACGTCACCGGCGTCAACGTCTATAACCAGCAACAGGGCACCTTTGAGTTCAGACCGGGTCCGATCGTCGCGCAGATGGTGCTGGCAGACGAGATCAATCGTGCCACGCCCAAAACGCAGTCGGCACTTCTGGAGGCGATGGAGGAGGCGCAGATCACGATTGACGGAGTGACACATCCGTTGCCGCATCCATTCGTCGTGCTCGCCACGGAGAATCCGATCGACTACGAGGGCACCTTTCCGTTGCCGGAGGCCCAGCTCGATCGCTTCCTGCTCAGGATCTCGCTCGGCTATCCTGGTCGCGCCAACGAGCTCGAGATGCTCGATCGTCAATTTCGGCGGCATCCGCTCGATGACCTCGCACAAGTGGTCGACATCGACGATCTCGTCCGGGCACAGGACGCGACGAAGTCGATCCACGTCGCTGCGCAGATTCGCGAGTACATCGTGTCACTTGTGGAGTCCACGCGCCGGCATGACGACGTGTTTCTCGGAGCGAGTCCGCGTGGGTCGCTCGCGCTGTTCAACGCGACGCGGGCCTGGGCAGGCATCCGCGGTCGTGATTATGTGACACCCGACGACGTCAAACTCCTGGCCGAACCAACGCTGGCCCATCGGGTGATTGTCAGCCCTGGCGCGAGGATGCGCGGGATCGAAAGTCGCCAGATCATCCGCGAACTGTTGAACAGCGTGTCTGTTCCCGGAGGCGTTCCAAGCGATCGTGAGACGCAGCCGAGCCGGTCACGATTCACGGTGAGGGCGTAGTTTTGGGTGCCGCCAAAGTCGGGTTGCTGATTGCCATCCTCTTCATCGTTGCCGTCATCAACGACTGGTCGTCACTAGACGCGCTCATCATTGCGCTGCTCGTGCTGCTTCTGATCGCGTATGTGTGGAGCAGGTTAAGCCTTCAGCGACTCGGTCTGACGCGCTCGCTGTCGATCGATCGGGTGCGGGCAGGAGAATCGGTGTTCGAAGAATTGACGCTCTCCAACGCTTCCCTGCTCCCCAAGTTATGGGTCGAAGTCCGGGACCTGTCGTCCCTTCCGGGTCACTTCGCCAGCCATGTCGTTCATCTGCCATCTCGAGGGTCGGTCTCGTGGCAGGTCACGACCCGCTGCGCGAGGCGGGGGCGCTTTCAGCTCGGCCCTGTCGATGTCACGTCGGGAGATCCCCTCGGCCTCTTCACGACGAAGCGGTATATCCCGGTGCGCCATGAACTCGTTGTCTATCCAATCAAGCTCGACATCAGCGAGATCCATCTGCCGGCCGCGAATATGGCCGGAGGCGTGGTTCTCAATCGACGTTCCGCGATTTCATCTCCCACCATCTCTGGGTTGCGAGAGTACGCGCCGGGTGATCCGCTCAACCGGATCTCCTGGGCGGCGACCGCTCGGCGGGGAATGATGATGGTCAAGGAATTCGATCCCGACCCCACATCCGATCTGTGGATCATGATCGATCTCAACGAATCTGGAGTTCGCCAGATTGCTCCGCAGGTAGGGCCGGATGACTTGGGAGTGATTCGACCCGGCCTCGATTCGACTGAGGAATACCTGATTGCCCTGGGTGGATCGCTGGCGGAACGCGCACTCGAAGATGGGCGCAAGGTAGGACTCATCATCAATCGCTCGATGCCGATTCGACTTCTCGCGGACAACACGCAGCGCCAATGGTATCGCATCTTCGAATCGCTGGCGACGGCGCAGGCGTTCGGGAGCCGGTCGCTGGCGGAGGCGATTTCTGTCGAATCTAGAAGATTCTCACGGACAGCCGGGTTGATCGTGCTGACCGCATCGGCCGAACGCGACTGGGTCGCCGCTGCCCGCTCGCTCGTGATGCGGCAGGTGCCGGTCGGGGCCGTCATTGTCGACGACGCGTCTCCTCTTGCCGATGACGAGGACCTCGATCGACTTGTGGAGGATCTGGCTGCCGCGCGCGTCAACGTGACCCGCTATCCGGTTCCTGGCACGAGTGCCGAAGCCGGACATCCAACTCCTCGGGGGGCGGCGTAACCCATGAGTATGAAGAGCCCTCAGTCCATCACTCCCACCTCACAACGGAACCAGTCGATGCTCGGAACGTATCCCGAGCCACGAAGTGGATCTTTTTTTCCGGAAGGGTTCACGACCGTCCTGCTTCTGCTCGCGCTCGTTGCCTGCGCCAGCATGAGCGTCCAATCGGGAGATTGGGAACGAATCGTCATTCCGGTCTCGATGATCGGCGTGACTGCGGCGATCCTGGGATCAATCCTCAGCAAGCTGAATATCCTTGATTCCATGGCCCATTTCATCTCGATGGTACTGGGAATCCTCGTCTCCTTCGTTCTGGTGCTCCTCAAGGCAGATGAACTCGGTCCCGGATTGCGTCAACGAGTGCGTCCGCTGGGTAGGATCATCCTCGATTGGTACGCGGGAGGTGGCCGCGCCAACGGTCACGAATCCTATCTGGTTTCGATTCTGATGGGAATCATTGTCTGGCTGGTTGGGTATCTGGCAGCATGGATGCTTTTTCGCCGAGGCTGGTTGCTGGCGTCGCTCGCCCTGACCGGATTCCTGGTGCTTCTCAATCTGTTGTATGCACCTCAGCCCGACAAGCGGTATCTCGCCGCTTATCTCTTGATCGCGATCCCTCTCGCAGCGCGATATCATCTCTATCGCAGGCAACGGGAATGGCGGCGATTCCGCATGCCGGCCACCACGGTCGGCCCGGTCCAAGTGGTGCTGATAGGGACGGTCATCGGCATCATCATCACCACCGCAGGCTTGCAGGCGCCTGCTTCTCTCGGCCAACAGGCGTTTCAACCGCTCGCGAGGCAGATGACGACCCAGGTTGCCGACATGCAGGCGCGGTTATCCGACCTCGTTGATCCCGGGCAAACGGGGATCGGCAGCGGTTCAGGAGGTTCGTATTCCTCCTTCAGCGATTCGTTCTCGGTTGGTGGTGCGCTGAACCTGACAGATCAGCCTGAAGTTCTCGTGAAGTCGAATAATGCGCCATACCTCGCCGCGCAGCGATACGATGCTTATTCGGGCCGAGGGTGGTCGAGCGATCTCGACGACACGTTTGACGGCAAAAGCGCAAACGGTCAGTCGTATTCACCGGCCATGACGTTCAAGCCGAATCAGAACGTGATGGTGTCGCCCGATGTCACCGGATCGAGGACCGCGTCCGGCGTGAATATCACGCAGCTGACCGGGCGCGATCGCACGATCTTCACGATCGATACCTATTCCACCGCGAGCATCGGCACGTCGGTCCAGATGTCCTGGCAGACGCTGACCGACCGACCGTTCAAGCTCTCCGCCGATGGCGTCAGCGCGTTGCCACCCGATCTCCAACGCGTCGCAACCATGTTGCTTGCGTATCAACTGACTGATCCGGCGGGGCCAGATGGACCCAAGCCCGCCCTGGCCACAGACGCTGACGCACTGGCCCAAGAGCAGGTGCAACTGGAAGATCGATTCCTGACCATCCGCTGGACGGCGGATTCCAACGGCAAGGCCGACACCCTGTACGTGACCGGCCAGGTTCCGGTATACGACGATGTCGAGACCGTTCTCGGCAGTTCTGCAGGCCCGGCCGGGTTGAACTATGAGGTCACCGGTCTCGCCAGTTCGGCCACTGCCGATGAGCTCAGCGTGGCTGGTATCGACTATCCAGGCTGGGTAACGAATCGATATCTGGGCCTTCCTGATTCTGTCACGTCGAGAACGCGCGATCTGGCGATGGAGATTGCACCGGCCAGTGCGAGTCCGTACGAACGTGCGCTGGCAATTCAAACATGGTTGCGCTCGAACATCGCCTATGACGAAACCGTCACCGCACCGCCCTCCGGTGCCGACATGGTTGACTATCTGTTGTTCGAGCGGAGACGAGGGTATTGCGAGTATTCCGCCTCGGCAATGGCGGTCATGCTGAGAGCGGTCAACGTCCCGGCTCGGGTCGTGACGGGTTTTTATCCGGGAGCGTACGATCAGGCCCAGCAGGGGTATTTGTACCGCCAGAACAACGCCCACGCCTGGGTTGAGGCCTTCTTCCCGGGATATGGGTGGATCCAGTTCGAGCCGACATCTTCGCGATCGACAATCGAGCGGGGAGACGTGCAGAATTCGCAGGTTCCACAATCCGACCTCCAACCTTCAGCGATTGCTCTCGCGCCAACGGCAGATAGCCTTCAGGCAAGTGCCACGCCGGCGGCCCTCACTCCTGCAATCAACGACGATCAGCGTCCTCAACCTGTCGTTTCAGATGGTGGAAGTGGAATTCAAGGCTGGATCGCCATTTCCGGAGCGATCGTGGTTGCGGTGAGTGTTGCGGGTGCGGTGCTGTGGTTCTCGTGGAACTGGAAAGTTCGAAAGCTTTCGCCGAGTTCGGGGTTGTATTTCCGGTTGATCCGCTTCGCCCGGTTCGCGGGAGTTCGCGGCTCGCCAACAGCCACTCCACAAGAGTTTGCAGACGCGTTTGCAAAGTCGGTTCCCGGAGCACGGGATCAGGCACAGCGAATCGTTCACGTCTACGAACTGGACCAGTACGGTCCGCACGGCGCCGATGCCGGTCTCATGGATTCGGCGAAGGAAGCCTGGAACGGTATCCGGGCGGGGACGATGCGGGTATTCTTCGGACGTCGTCACTCATGACGAACGCGTAAGCAGTCGAGACGATTCGTCGGGACCGATGGCGGTCTGGGAGGAGAAAAGAGCAGGCATGACGGGCGATCACAAGCGTGTGGACATTCTCGTCGCAGGGGCGATCAATACCGACCTCGTCGCAACGGTCAGTCGTGCACCGGAGGCGGGCGAAACGCTGACGGGAAGCGGTTTTGCAATGTTCGGTGGTGGCAAGGGGGCCAATCAGGCGGTCGCCGCGGCACGCTCGGGCGCTAACGTGGTGATGCTGGGAGCGATCGGTGACGACGATTTCGGTCTCGCACGCCATCATGATCTGCTGAACGACGGCATAGACACCGACTGGATCGAAACGACTCGGGAGGCTGCGTCGGGAGTCGCGCTGATCACGGTCGAGGCCCATGGCGAGAACAGGATCGCCTACATCCCTGGTGCGACCTGCACCATCACGGCGGACCGTGCCGTCGCCTGTCTCGAAGCTGTGCAACCTCGCGTGCTGCTAGTGCCGAACGAACTCAATCATGCGGCGCTTCTCGCTATGTGCAAGGTCGCTCGGTCGATCGGGGTCACGGTCATTCTGAACGCTGCCCCCGACCCGGGGACGGTTTCCGAGGTGCTTCCGCATGTCGATATGCTGATCGCCAATGAAGACGAAGCGATTGTGCTTGCGAAGAGTGGCATTGATGAGCTGTCTGTCGAACAAATAGCTGAACTGATTTGGGGGATGGGACCTCGGAAAGTCGTCATCACCGTCGGTGGGGACGGCATGATCGGCTTGGACAAAGACGGGGCTTTCGTGGTCACCGCACCTGCAGTCAATGTCGTTGATACGACCGGCGCCGGTGATACCTTCTGTGGAGCGCTGGCAGCCGCGCTGGTCGACGGTGCCTCCTTCCGAGATGCTTGTAGGTATGCGGTGGCAGCAGGGGCGCTTTCGGTGACCAGCGCGGGCGCGCAGCCCTCGATCCCGTCGAAAGCTGCGATCGATTCGTTTCTTGGGCAGTAGCAGCAGGGATATGAAGTCGATGACAGAGAGCCCGGATCGCATGCGATCCGGGCTCTCTGTGTCGGCGGAAGGGGCGGGATTCGAACCCGCGATGCGGTATAACCGCATACGCGATTTCCAGTCGCGCGCACTAGGCCAAACTATGCGACCCTTCCAGACAAACCGTGCCCGTTGGATGCGAGCAGGAGACGATTGGGCGGAGAGGGCGGGATTCGAACCCGCGGTGGCTTTGAACCACACTGCTTTTCGAGAGCAGCACCTTAAACCGCTCGGACACCTCTCCAATCGTCGCAGTATATCAAAGCAGATGGTATCCGCACCATTGCAATGAAAGAGCCGCCCCGAAGGACGGCTTGGTACGCCTGGCAGGATTCGAACCTGCGGCCTTTCGGTCCGCAACCGAACGCTCTATCCCCTGAGCTACAGGCGCGCAACACAAACGATTGTACCCGACCCGGCGTCCCGGCGCCAATCGGGGCAATTTCCCGTGGCAAAAACCTGCTGTTGGCGGAGAGGGCGGGATTCGAACCCGCGGTAGGAGCATTACTCCTACACTCGCTTAGCAGGCGAGCGCCTTCAACCACTCGGCCACCTCCCCAACAGCGACGCAAGTTTACCAGAACGCGCGAGTTACGTCTAAGTATCACCCGGATCTGGCTCGTCCTCTCGTTTTCACTGCGCTAATGGTAGAATTACGGTCGCTTTGGGGAGGTGCCAGAGCGGACGAATGGAACGGTCTTGAAAACCGTCGAGGGGAAACCCTCCGTGGGTTCGAATCCCACCCTCCCCGCCATAGCCCCGGTGAAAATACCCGGCTCGAATACCGAGTCGGGTGTTCTTTTGTATCAACCGGAGCTTTTGGACGGGATTCATGCGGGCGAACACCGGCACAGACACTGTGTTCGCCGCCTCCCGAACGCTTGATACACTGGCTGCATTTCAGGTCGATGTGAGTACGCTCTCGCTGCACGATCCAGTGCCTGATGCCGTTGCTTCCAGAGCGCCATCTTTCTGGGAGCGAACACGATCGCAGGAAAAGGTTGCCGTCAAGCTGACGGATCGACTGCCTGGCTCTCGATGTGAACCGACAGGAAGAAAATCGTTCATGGGCATAGTTTGATCTGTAGTTATTTCTCTCGCTGTGGGGCGTCTGCATCATCCAGGATTGGTCTATCGGCCGCACATCACCAGAGAGTCGTACATTTGCATCCTACGCCGTCGTCGTCGTTGGGCAATGAATTGGCTGACCCACTGGGGTCCTTCTCTTCCCGATATATTGCTGTTGCTCATCTGTAGATTGTTCTTGCATGCTCGCTCGAGCGCATCCAGATCAGCATCGCTCATTATTTCTAGGTTCGACAGCACCGTTGAGAGACGTCGCGTTTCGCTGAAACTGCTGGAGTCCGCGAATGCGTGCACAACGCTGGATGAGACCCTGGATTTGACCGTTGGCGACTACAACAGCCATTCAAAATTGGCGTTCGCAATGTGCTTCGGAGATAGCTTTGAGCAATTCATAGCTTGATACGTAGCCAGGAATCCGTGTGGATGGGTGTCGAAGCTCAGAGATAGGATAGGGCGATTTCTCCCCATGATCCATCCTGCTTCCTGATCACACCATTTGCTCTCGGCAAATGCTTCGTGGAGAAAAGCGACCAATGCGTCACAATGCTGAAGCGACGCTTCAATAACGTCCTGCAACTCTCTGGAAGGTCTGATTGCCTCATGAGCGACGAACGACTCAATCCCAAACTTCGCCAATTCATCACGTACATCAGAAACAAAAACTCGCTGTGTACTCAGATGGCTTAGGAACAGCCTTAGGCGGTCGCCTTGCCAGGGGCTGGCACCGTTTCGACCCTCACTCAACTGTCCAGTAAGGTAAAAGTGGAGGGCTCGCAGTTTGTCGTCGCTCCCTTCCTTTACCATCTCGATCACATAGCTACGTTTTTCGTCGGATGTCCATGCGTATTGGGTAGGCAGCTCATGCTGTTCCAATATCAGGTCAATATCCGGACCTTCGCGCTTATCGAGAACAGGCGCGATTTCCGAGATCAGATCTATACGCTCTCCACCTGTGAGAGCCATAGAAACTCCGTCCGACTGGGAAGTCGCCTCCCAACCATGGAAGCGACTTCTGAAGGAAGCGAGTTGATACCTGCACCTACGCGAGGTGGTGACTCGGTCCCGGTGGCGGTTGCACCCCAATCATTTGCTGACCACCGAGATACGGTTGCAGCACGGCAGGGACGTCGATCGTGCCGTCAGCCCGCTGGTAATTCTCGATGATCGCGATCATGGTTCGCGGCAGCGCGAGCCCTGAGCCGTTCAGCGTATTGAGAAATTGTGTGCGACCGGTCTCTTCCGAGCGAAAGCGAAGGTTGATCCGCCGCGCCTGGTAATCGCGGAAGAGGGAGCAGGAGGAAATCTCCAGCCACTCGCCCGAGCCGGGGGCCCACGTTTCTATGTCGTAGGTATGGGCCGACGAGAATGTCATGTCGCCGGTGGACAGATTGAGCAGACGGTAGGGAAGTTCGAGCTGTTCGACAATGTAGAACGCCTCGTCCATCAGCTGCTGAAGTTCCTCGTCAGCCTGATCGGGGTGCACGAACTTCACCATCTCTACCTTGTCGAACTGCAGCACGCGCTTGATTCCGCGCACATCGCGACCGCCCGAGATCTGCTCGCGACGGAAACACGCCGTCGCGGCGACGTGGTAGATCGGAAGCATCTTCTCGTCGAGGATCTCGTCACGATACATGTTCGTAATGGGAACTTCCGCGGTCGGGATCAGCCACTTATCGTCCTGGTGATCGTGGTAGAGGGTATCAGCGAATTTGGGCAAGCTCCCCGTTCCAACCAGCATCTCGCCGAGCACCATGTACGGCGGGCTTATCTCGCTGTAACCATGGCGCCGCGCGTGGACATCAAGCATCCACGCGATCAGGGCCCGCTGAAGACGTGAGCCATCTCCGCGGAGCATGTAACCACGCGTTCCCGCGACCTTCACTCCACGTTCAAAATCGATGATGCCGAGATCCTCGGCCAGATCCCAGTGCGGCTTGGGCTCGAAGTCGAACTCTCGCTTGGCACCCCGCTCGAACACGACTTCGTTGGCCGCCTCGTCCGGTCCGACCGGAACGTCCTCGTCCGGGATATTGGGAACTCCAAGCAACAGCTCACGAAGGTGTTCATCGGTCGCACGGACGTGGTCGTCAAGGAGGGATATCCGATCACCGAGGTCCTTCATCTGGCCAATCAGTGTTTGCCGCTCGTCCGCGTCCCGCGTCCGCCCGACCAGCTTGGATCCTTCGTTGCGTTGCGCCTTGAACGTTTCCACTTCGCCGATCATGCTGCGCCGCCGCTCGTCGAGTTGGAGGATCTCGTCGATCGGAGCATTGATATTCTTCGTCGCCACAAGTGCTCTGATGCGTTCAGGGTCTTCTCGAATCAGTCGAATGTCCAGCACGGCTGGCAGTTCCTTTCAGTCCAACGGGTCTTCGGAGGGTGTGCACCGTTAATCACCATGCGCACACGCCAACGCCGGCGGTGCGAAGTGCACGCCGCAACGTCAGATGGAAAATAGCCCCACGAGAGCAGGACGAGGTGATCGGTCAGACGCGTCCTCGCCCCGCCTCACGCGGGGCGACTAGAGCCGATCGATCCTGATGATAACGTGGATGAGGTGGGAAGGCCGGGAAGGAACTTGTGCCAGGCGTCCTGGATGGACGTATCGAGTCTGCGCTCGATCGTGTAATACATCCCTGCGCGAGGCTCGTGCGGCTGCATGTTGAGAAGCATCCTGGCCTCGGCCACGCTCTTACCACCCTTTCGGTGGTTGCACGTGCGACAGGCCGATACAACGTTGTCCCATGTATGGAGGCCGCCGCGGCTGCGGGGAATGACATGGTCGATCGTGAGTTCATGTCCGTAGCGACCACAGTACTGGCACGTGAAACCGTCACGGATGAAGATTTCCCGGCGTGTCAATTTTACTCGTGGGCGTGGTCGACGGATGAGGTACATCAATCGAATGACGGAGGGGGCTGTGAAAACCGCCGTTGGGGATGTAATGCCCAGAGGACTTGCTTCGAGAACCTCGGCTTTCCCGTCGATCACCATCACGAGGGCGCGACGAATGTTGCATACATTCAACGGCTCATAATTCTGATTCAGCACAAGAACGGCGTTATTCACCCTGACAAAGTCCTTTGTGGTCAGGGTTGCTTCGGTTGCCTTCGCACCAGGAACCGGGTGCAACCAGCGCATATAACACGTCTCCTCGATAATATCACCCGAATCCAACCTCAACAACAAGAGATTGTTGAGGTTGGATGAATATGCCCGGCGATGATCCGCAACGTTAGTCGGCAGCGATGGCTTCGACCGGGAGCATCGGGCGCAGGAAGTCACCGGTAAACGAGGAGGCGACGGACGCGATCGTTTCAGGCGTCCCTTCGGCAATGATCATCCCGCCGCCACTCCCGCCCTCGGGACCGAGGTCGATGATCCAGTCGGCGGACTTGATCACATCCAGATTGTGCTCTATCACCATCACGGTGTTTCCGCCATCAGCCAGCCGCTGAAGGATGATCAACAATCGCTCGATATCGGCAAAGTGGAGTCCCGTCGTTGGTTCGTCGAGGATGTACATCGTGCGCCCGGTTGCCCGTCGAGAAAGCTCACCCGCCAGCTTCACTCGCTGCGCTTCGCCACCGGAGAGTTGTGTCGCTGGCTGACCCAGCTTCACGTAGCCGAGACCCACGTCGTCGAGCGTCTGGAGCTTGTTCCGCAACGCCGGAACGTTTTCGAAGAACTCCAGCGCCTGTGAAACCGTCATGTCCAGCACATCCGAGATCGACGATCCCTTGTACAGGATCTCCAAGGCCTCGCGGTTGTAACGAGCGCCGTGACAGACCTCGCACGGCACGAAGACATCCGGCAGGAAGTTCATCTCGATCTGGATGATGCCTTCGCCTTTGCACGCTTCACACCGCCCACCCTTGACGTTGAACGAGAATCGGCCAGCCTTGTAACCCCGCGCCTTGGATTCCGGAAGAGAGGCGAATAGCTCCCGGATCGGTGTGAACAACCCCGTATAGGTTGCCGGGTTGGATCGTGGCGTTCGCCCGATTGGGCTCTGATTGATGTCGATGACCTTGTCGAGGTTCTTGATGCCCTCGATCTCGTCATGTGCACCCGGCTTTTCCTTGGCTCGATGAAGTTCCTGTGCGAGCTTTTTGTACAACGTGTCGGTAATCAGTGAGCTCTTGCCGGAACCGGATACGCCGGTGACGCACGTGAAGGTGCCGAGCGGGAAGCTCACTGTTACATTGCGCAGATTGTTTTCCCGGGCACCACGGATAACGATTTCCTTGCCGCTGCCTTTGCGACGCATGGAAGGTACCGGAATCGAACGGCGACCACTCAGGAAATCCCCCGTGATCGACCCCACGGTAGCGGCAATCTGCTCCATCGTGCCCTCGGCCACCACATGTCCACCGTGAACGCCAGCGCCGGGTCCGATGTCCACAATCCAGTCGGCGGCGCGCATGGTGTCCTCATCGTGTTCTACCACGATGAGCGTGTTTCCGATGTCGCGCAGTCGCTCCAGTGTGCGGATCAGACGTGCGTTGTCACGCTGATGAAGCCCGATGCTGGGTTCGTCAAGGATGTACAAAACACCCATCAGACTCGACCCGATCTGAGTTGCCAATCTGATCCGCTGCGCTTCACCACCGGAGAGCGTGTTGGCAGACCGCTCGAGCGTGAGATAGGTGAGTCCCACGTCGATCAGGAACCCGAGGCGCTCCCGAATCTCCTTGAGGATCTGGCGCGCGATCAGGAACTCACGGTTGTTGAGCACCGCTAACGGATCGGTCGGCTCGAAGCCAAGGGCATTGAACCATTCCTGCGCGTCGTGGATGGGCATCTGGCTGACATCGACGATCGATGCCTCGTTGACGGTCACCGACAGGATCTCGGGCTTCAGACGTCGTCCCTGGCAGACCGGACACGGTCGAGTCGACATGTATCGCTCGATGTCCTCCTTGACCCACTCCGACTGCGTCTGGCCGTATCGACGCTTCAGATTCGGAATGATGCCTTCGAAGACGACATTGTAGGAGCGCTTGCGACCGCCCTTCGCCGAGTATTGGGCCGAGATGGATTCGCCATGGCTTCCGTAGAGAAGGATATCCACCGCCTCCGCCGACATGTCCTTGATCGGCACATGAAGCGAGAACTCGTATTTCTCGGAGACCGCTTCAAGCAACGATGCATACCAGCTGCTGTTCTCCATCCCGCTTCGCATCCACGGCACGATTGCCCCTTGCGCGATCGTCAGATTCCGGTTGGGAAGCACCAGCTCGGGGTCGAACTCCATGGTGGTGCCGAGACCGGTGCATTCCGGACAAGCGCCATGTGGGGAGTTGAACGAGAAGTTGCGAGGCTCGAGTTCACCGAAACTCAGGCTGCAGTGCGGGCAGGCAAAGTGTTCCGAGAATGCGATCTCTTCACCATCGATGATCTGGACGATCGCCGATCCACCAGACATCTTGAGAGCGACTTCCATCGAATCGATGAGCCGGACACGATCGGGATGTTGCTCGGCAGCGACGGAATCGTTGCCTGGTTCCGGATGACGAACGACCATCCGGTCGACGATGACGTCGATCGAGTGCTTCTTCGTTTTGGTGAGTTTGATCTGCTCATCGAGTTCGCGGTTCTCCCCGTCGATCCGGACACGCACGAAGCCCTGACGTCGGACCTCGTCGAGAACCGCCGCATGCTCACCCTTGCGATCATGGACGATCGGCCCAAGGATCATGATGCGTGGGTCCTCAGGCAGATCGAGTATTTGCTCCACCATCTGCTGCACGGATTGCTGGGATATGGGTCGCCCACAGTTCGGGCAGTGGGGATGACCGATCCGCGCCCAGAGCAATCGCATGTAGTCGAAAATTTCGGTCACGGTGCCCACCGTCGACCGTGGATTTCGGCTCGTGCCCTTCTGGTCGATCGAAATCGCCGGCGATAGTCCGTCGATATGATCGATGTCCGGCTTTTCCATCTGACCAAGGAACTGCCGCGCATAGGCTGACAGCGATTCGACGTACCGACGTTGACCCTCCGCAAAGATCGTGTCGAAAGCCAGCGAGGACTTTCCCGAGCCCGAGAGGCCTGTCAGCACGACCAGTTGGTTGCGAGGGATGTCTACATCTATGTTTTTGAGATTGTGCTCGCGTGCGCCGCGGACGCTGATGAACTGTTGTTCAGGCGGCATGTACGGTTACTCCCGTAAAACTAGGTGCCGGACCCGGTCACTCTGGGCGATCCACGGTGGCGGGTTTGGAAAGGTGAAAGGGGACACCAGAAAAGCGACCCGAACAAACGATCGCATCAAGTAGTTTACCACGGGGCGGGCGTGCACGTACATCCTCGGGCTTTGGGAATTCCGGAGCGCCAAGGATGCCGACCGGTCGGCCACGGGCGTCGATCTACGCGAGCGAAGGACGCGCCTGACGCGAACGCGTGACGACCTGAGCGGAGTGGAAAGGGGGCTTGCAAGACCTCCCGCAAGTACTCGCCACATGAACCTCCCATGGGCTTGCGTGCCGCAACCCAATCGCACATAATACTTACATCCGGTGATCGGGAGGAGTACGATCGTTCGGGCGGAAGAGAGTCGGGGTCGTTGGCTGAGAGCCCCAGCAGTCATGAGCGGTCAGAAAGTCGCCCAGGAGGAATTGCACTGAACGCCGCTGCTGCCTCAGGTGCGATCGGGGTCGCCCGTTACCGCGAACAGAGTGCGATATCTGCCCAAGCGGATGTCGAAGCGATGTGGTACCGCGGGTTTTCCCGTCCTGGCATGTTCCAGGACGGTCTTTTTTTGTTGCCCGAATGTGTCTCGCACCTGGACGCCCGCATGCTCTTTGGCATTCTTGACCGGCGCTCAGGTTGCCAGATTGCATATCGAGTACGCCGCAGCGAGTGATTGCAGCTGCGACGTGTTGAACGACGTGAATGGCGAGGGGATCGATAATGGCGACGGAACTCGAAACGCGACAATCCAGCGATGGCCAAGGCGAACTCGCCAAGTCCTACGATCCCGCCGCCATCGAGCGAGGGCTTTACGACTGGTGGGATGCGCAAGGTCTCTTCGCGCCCATCAGCGAGGAACAGGCGGGCGGCAAGAAACCGTTCGTGATCATCATGCCACCCCCCAATGTGACGGGCGTGCTGCACGTTGGCCACGCCCTTTTTGTCGCGCTGCAGGACATCATGAGCCGTTGGCATCGAATGCAGGGAGAGCCGACGCTCTGGTTGCCGGGCGCCGATCACGCCGGAATCGCTGGCCAATGGGTTGTGGAGAAGGAAATCGCCAAGGAGGGCCTCATTCGACAGGATCTCGGGCGTGACGCGTTCATCGAGCGTGTCTGGTCATACATGGAAGCGGTCCGTCCACAGATCCGCGAGCAGATGAAGCTGCTTGGAGCATCGACCGATTGGTCGCGATTCGCGTTCACGATGGATCCGGGACCGGCCCGGGCGGTGCGCCATGCCTTCAAGCATCTCTACGACAAGGGCTTGATTTATCGAGGTGAACGTCTGATTTCCTGGTGTCCACGTTGTCAGACGGCGCTCTCCGATCTCGAGGTCAAGCACCGTGACGAGCAATCGTTCCTTTGGCATCTCATCTATCCGATCGTGGATTCCGATGAGCGGATCGTGGTTGCGACGACCCGGCCCGAAACGATGCTTGGGGATACCGCTGTCGCGGTCCATCCGGACGACGAGCGCTATGCGCATGTCGTCGGGAAACGGATCCGATTGCCGTTGACCGAGCGAACGATCCCGATCGTGGCCGACGAGCATGTCGACAAGGCGTTTGGAAGTGGGGCGGTCAAGGTGACACCGGCGCACGATCCGAACGACTTCGAGATCGGTCAGCGTCACGATCTGCCGACGGTCAATGTGATGAACCTGAACGGCACCATGAATGAGGTCGCCGGTATCTTCGAGGGAATGAAGATCGCCGACGCCCGCCGGTCGGTCGTGGCGGCGTTGGACGACCTCGGGCTCATGGTGAGAACGGAGCCGCACATACATAGTGTCGGGCACTGCGAGCGCTGCGACACGATCGTCGAGCCGATGATCAGCAAGCAGTGGTTCGTGAGCATGCAACAACTGGCATCACCCGCCTATCAGGCGGCACAGGATGGCCGGTTGAAGTTCGTGCCGGAACGATACAAGGGCGTCTACGACAACTGGCTGGAAAGCATCCACGACTGGTGCATTTCCCGCCAGATCTGGTGGGGCCATCGCATCCCTGTCTGGACGTGCCTGGATTGTGGGGAAGTCCATGCCACGGTCGAGGAGCACCTCGCGACCTGTCCGTCGTGCGGTGGAAGTGTCGTTCAAGACCCGGACGTCCTCGACACCTGGTTCAGTTCCGGCTTGTGGCCGATGTCGACGCTGGGGTGGCCGGACCAGACGGACGATCTGCACCGTTTCTATCCAGGGTCCGTGATGGAAACCGGCTACGAGATCATCTTCAATTGGGTGGCGCGCATGGTCTTCTTCGGAATGGAGTTGATGGGCGACGTTCCGTTTCACACGGTCTATCTGCATGGCATCGTCCGCGATATCGAAGGCGCCAAGATGAGCAAAACCAAGGGTAACGTGATTGATCCCATCGACGTGACGGCCGAATACGGTGCCGATGCGCTTCGGTACACGCTGGTCACGCAGTCGTCGCCGGGAAACGACAGTCGCCTGAGCTTGCCGAAGGTGGAGGCCAGCCGAAACTTTGGCAACAAATTGTGGAATGCCACGCGCTTTGCATTGCGCAGTATCGGCGAACATGAGATTACGCTGGACGAACAGGGACCGGTGCGACCGGCCGGCAATTTGGCTCTTGCCGATCGCTGGATCCTCAGTCGGCTCGACGACGTAACGGCCGGCTCAACGCGGCTGATGGAGACATATCTGTTCGGTGAGGCCGGACGGCAGATCAACGACTTCATTTGGTCGGAGTTGTGTGACTGGTATATCGAGGCGGCCAAGGTCCGGCTGCGCGATGACGGTGCCGAAGCGTCAACTGTCGCGCAGGTGCTGGGATTCACGATCGAGCGGTCTCTCCGGTTGCTTCATCCGTACATGCCATTTATCACCGAGGCGCTCTGGCAGCAGGTGCCCCATGTCGGCGCAAGCATCATGGTCGCTCCCTGGCCGGTAGCGGGACATCCGGATTTCGAAGCGGAACGTGGGTTCGAGGCGTTGATGGACCTCGTTCGTGGCATCCGCAACGCGCGATCCGAATCCGGCGTGGAGCCGGGTCGATGGATCAGCGCGGATGTCTGGGCCGGTGACATGACCTCAGACCTCGACGGCGCGCGCGCCGAGCTTGGATTGCTGGCACGGATCGCGGACGACCAGCTGCATTTTCATGCAGGTCCGTCCGAGCACCGAGATCGCGCGTTGACGGTGATCGCTGGCAACATCGTTGTATCGCTTCCATTGGCACACATGGTCGATCTCAATGCCGAGCGCGAGCGTCTCCAGAAGGAACTGGAGGAAGCAGAGGCAGAGCGAGGCCGAGCCGGGAAACAACTGTCGAACGAATCGTTCATCGCCCGCGCTCCGGAGAACGTGGTTGCGGTCCAGCGGGAGCGACTGGAGCGAGCCACCGAGCAGATCGACCTGCTCCAACAGCGACTGGCCGGATTGAATGCCTCCTGATCGCCGGATCGTGGAACGCGCTTTCTTTCAGCGTCATCCACTTCTCGTCGCCTACGACCTGATCGGCACCGTCCTTCGCGTGCAGCGGGACGGCGCCGATGTCTCGGGTCGCATTGTGGAGGTCGAGGCGTATGGCGGTCCGCTCGATCTCGCATCCCATTCCTCGCGTATGCAATCTGCGCTCGCGCTGCTCTCCGGAACGCCGGGTTGCCTCTATATGTACCGGTCATACGGCATCCACACGATGCTGAATGTGATCGCTCATGAGCCCGAGGGCACTGGCGGTATCCTGATTCGCGCGCTCGAACCGCTTGCGGGGTTGGAAGAGATGCGAGAGCGGCGCGGAGGGCCGGAAAAAGTTTTGGGGAAGGGCCCCGGCGTGTTGACTCGGTCGTTTGGTCTCCGCTTGACCGATATCGGCGTCGACATTACGACATCCAGGGAGATCAGCCTCATCGATGGTCCCACGCCGGGTCAGATTCTGGCGAGCGAGCGGATCGGCATCACCAGAGGTCTCAGCGCCAGATGGCGATTGTTCCTGGCAGGGAGCTCGGAGGTTTCTGCCCACCGGCGTGGAGATTTCGTGATCCGTGAGGAACTATCGCTCCTCTTGCCACCCCCCGGCACGGTCATCGTCTGACGCTGTGGATGGCATGCGAGGTCTTCACTCAAGAACGACGTTGCGCCTGTCACGGAGCACCGGTGGCGAATGCAGCTGACCCTCCTTTTCTCATAAGGAATCCGGGTGATCGGTGGGTAATCGGCAATTATCTTTGGGGGCTGACTTCCTAAGGGAATGTCAGCTCGATCGACCGGCGAAGCTCCCTTGCCAGCGGCTCGGCCATCGGAACGGACAGCGACTCCGGCGTCGTGCACGTTCGCCCTTGCTCGTCGGCGCCGCGCGGGCAGATCCTGCGGCATGGGTCGATCCCCCGGCCGATCATCACGATTGCCGCCCGTAGAGGCGGTTCGCATGCCATTCGTCCGGATTGAGAATGCGAGGCTTGGTGAAAGTTCGCTTCCCCTGGGATTGATAAAATACCAGAATATATTGAGATCTCCTACGAGAGGGAGGTCCCTGGGTTGGAGGAGGACGGCGCATATTCGTCCAAATGCACCCGTGGTACCGTTGAATCTTGAAGAGATCGCTTTCGCGCCAGCGATCGTCTCCGTGTTCCATTAGGCGCTCACAGGGGTCCCCATGCCAGTACGTCTTCTATCACCGGACACCATTGGAAAGATCGCCGCAGGCGAGGTCGTCGAGCGCCCGGTATCTGTCGTCAAGGAATTGGTCGAGAACGCGATCGACGCCGGTGCCACGGAGATCACCGTCGAGATCGAAGAAGGCGGTTCGCGCCTGATTCGGATCTCGGACAATGGTCAGGGCATGGACCCCGATTCGCTCGCACTCTCGATTCAGCGCCACGCCACATCCAAGTTGCAGTCGTTTGCGGACCTCGATCAGTTGCATACGTTGGGCTTTCGGGGTGAGGCACTGCCGAGTATCGGAGCAGTGACCCGATTGGAGATATTGACTGGAGAGGCAGTCAGCGGCGTCGGATCGCGATTGCTCGTGGACTTTGGGACGGTTCATGGGGTGCGCCGCGATGCGGCTCCAACCGGGACGACTGTCACGGTTCGCGACCTGTTCGGGAATGTCCCGGCTCGTCGGAAGTTTCTGCGTCAATCGGGTACGGAAGCGACCTACATAGGACGCGTGATCGGAGCGTATGCCTGCGAACGCAGTCATATACGGTGGTCGCTAACAGTTGATGGCAGGCGCACCCTGACCACGGATGGTCGCGGTGACGATCTCACGGCGGCACTCGGCGTCTATGGGAGCGAGCTCGCGGAGGAGGCACTGCCGCTGAAGCCGCTCGATGAAGCGATCGCCGTGCCGGACGTCGCGGTTACGGGTTGGATCAGTTCGCCGCGGGTCACGCGATCGCATCGCCAGAGCATGTTCTTCTTTGTGAACGGACGACTCATCCAGCATCGATCGTTGCAGTACGCGCTCGAGGAGGCCTACCACAGCCTGATCATGGTTGGCCGTCATCCGCTCGCCATGGTCAGGATCGAACTCGATCCCCGCGCGGTCGACGTCAACGTGCACCCGACCAAGGCTGAGGTCAAGTTTGCGGACGAACGAGCGATCGCCCGGGCGGTGCAACGTGCCACGCATGGGGCCCTTCTCCAGCAATCACAGGATATTCTGCCGGAGATTCGGTTCGACGACGCGCGACCGTTTCCACGGCCAGCGAACCAGACAGCATTCCCGGATGTCCCTACCAGCCCGGATCTCTATCGGCCCCTCGGTGCCGGCCACATCTCTCAAGTTCCAAAAGAAGATGTTGCGACGATCGCTCACGCATCCGGTGTTCCGATGATGCGGGTGCTTGGACAGGTAGGGGGGACCTACATCATCGCGGAAGGGCCCGACGGGCTGTTCATGATCGATCAGCATGCGGCGCACGAACGGGTAATGTACGAGAAGTTTCAGGCTCAGATGCTCGAGAACGCCGTCGATCGCCAGCCGATGCTCGATCCTCTCGTCGTCGAATTGCCACCCGATGAACTCGTCGCCTTCGAGCGCTCGCTCGTCGAACTGAACGCGATCGGCTTCGACGTCGAGCGCTTCGGCGAACAGTCGGTGATCGTCCGTGCAATTCCCGCGATCGTCCGTGGCGTCGACATCAACGAGCGGTTGCATGCCATTCTGCAGGAGCTGATTGCCGGCGGCTCGGGAGATTCATGGCTGGATTCAGTCGCCATCAGCGCGGCCTGCCATACGTCGATCCGGGCCGGACAAACGCTCTCGCTGGCCGAGATGCGAGAGTTGGTCGCCTCGCTCGAGCGAACCAGCCAGCCGCGAGCGTGCGGTCATGGCCGTCCGACCATGCTCCACATGTCCCAGAACGAACTCGAACGGCAATTCCTGCGCAGGTGATGAGTGACGTGCATCAGTGACGTCTTCGAGTCGTTCAAGGTTGATATTGATGCGTGAAAGTTGCGCGACGCATGCATTCGGGGCGCGAGATCAGTTGTAGCGTCGGCGCCAGCCGTACCAGCGGACCATGAGCACATCGCGGAAGTTCTGAAGCGTGTCGGTGATCGGGTTCACCTTGCTCTGCTCGCCATAAACCCACGTGACAGGCACGACAGCAATCCTGTAGTGGTGGACCCGCGCGATGTACAGTACTTCAACATCGAACGCGGTGACTCTGGGCCGGGTTACGACATCTGTCTCGCGATACAGATGGCAGCGGGGGAGAATGTCGTCCAGAGCCGCTCGTGTGAAGAACTTGAATCCGCACTGCGTGTCGTGGATGCCGGGGAGCAGCAGGCCCCGAACGAGCCCGTTGAAGACCCGGCCCATGAAATGCCTGTAACCGGGCTCGCCAATCCGCTTGGCACCGACACCCTCGCGAGATGCGATCGCCACATCACTTCCGTCGTCGAATGCCATTGCGCACCTGTCCCACGTATCCAGTGGCGTCGCGAGATCGACGTCGGTGAATCCGGCGATCGGTGAAGCGGATTGCCGGAGGCCAGCGAGGACTGCCTTGGCTTTTCCACCGTGGACGAGTTCGAGAATGGAAATGTTCGAATGATTCGCGGCAAACTCGGTTGCGATGCGAACGGTATCGTCCGAACTGCCGTCGTCGGCAATAATGATTTCTGCCCGGATGGCGCGAGATGCGAAAAACTCGTTGGCAGCCGCGAGGGTCGGCCCGATGCGATTTTGCTCGTTGAAGACAGGGATGACGACTGAGACATCGTAGATCGAATCCAGTGGTCGTGGCCGGGATGACTCGGGCTTATTCAAACGTACATCGCTCCCGCAGAAAGGTATCGACATGTATCCGGCACAGGACTTCACTGATTCGCAGCGGAATTCTATCATGAAGAACGTATGGTCGGGGTCGCCATGTCAGCCTTCTGTGACTGCAGTGAAAGGAATGAGACCGTGATCGAAGCCTACATCTATGCTTCCTGCTCGTCGTGTCGCAAGACGATCGCTCAACTGGAGAAGAGTGGCGCCCAATTTCAGAGCCACGATTATTTCAGGCATCGGTTCGACAAGAACGAACTGCAGATCGTTCTCGCGCAGGCGGGGCTCAAGCCTTCCGATATTCTTTCCACCCGCAGCAAGGCGTTTGCTGCGCGTGACCTGGGATCGCAGAATCTGACTGACGATGAATTGCTCGATCTCATGCTCGAAGAACCGACGCTACTCAAACGACCGCTCGTGTTCGGCAACGGCCTGACGGTTGTCGGCCACAATGCCACCAAATTGACCGAGCTGATCGAAGCGGGCTCGTAGGTTGCCCGTACGTTCGCATGTGCGGGACAATGGAAAGATCAGTTCGAATCGGTGTGCGTAGTCAAATCGCTGGGAGTACTCGATGACACTGGAATTTGGATCGCACATCTCCGCCTCGGGAGGAGTCGACAAGACATTCGGTCGAGCTGAAGAGGTTGACGCGTCCTCGATTCAGATCTTCTCGAAGAACGAGCGGCAATGGGTGGCCAAGCCGCTCGACCCGGCCGTTATCGAGCATTTCCACTCCGAGCGCGAGCGAACGAACGTGGATCCGAGATTGCTCGTCATTCACGATTCCTATCTCATCAACCTCGCCTCCCCCAAGGACGACATCCTTGAAAAATCCCTGGCGGCCTTCAAGGATGAGCTGCTGCGAGGAGACGCGCTCGGCATTCCGAATCTGGTGACCCATCCGGGCGCTCACACGGGAAGCGGAGTTGAGGCAGGCATCGCCCGCTTCGCCCAGTCGCTCAACGAGATTTTCTCCGAGCTCCGGGATAGCAAAACGATCACCCTGCTCGAAACCACCGCTGGACAGGGGACAACGCTCGGACGATCCTTCGAGGAACTCGCCGCCATCATCGACCAGGTCGAAGACAAGTCACGGGTGGCGATCTGCATGGACACGTGTCACATCTTCTCGGCGGGATACGATTTCAGGACGCTTGAGCTTTACGCCCGGGTCATGGCATCGTTCGACGAGATCGTCGGGATCAGGTACTTGCGAGCGTTGCATCTGAATGATTCGAAAACGCCGTTGGCGAGCAACAAGGACCGACATGAGCAGATCGGCGATGGCGAGATCGGTCTGGAAGGATTCAGGAACTTCGTGAACGACCCACGGCTGAGTGGACTTCCCGGAATACTCGAAACCGAGAAGGACCCCGCTGGCGACAACGATCGACGAAATCTAGCGACCTTGCGAGGCCTGGTTGGCCAAGGTTCGAGAGGCGCGAACTGACCTTCCGCTGCGCCGACGTTGCACTGATGCTTAAGGATGTGAGCGACCTAAAGCTGCTGGCTTTAGAGGCGGTTAAGGACCATGAGGCGTGGTTCGGTCATGTCTTCGATGGCGTACTTGATTCCCTCTCTGCCCAGACCCGAGTGTTTCACGCCACCATATGGCATGTGGTCGATTCGATACATCGTTACGTCATTGATGATGACGCCGCCGGCTTCGACCCGTTCGAATGCCGTCAATGCCTGCTCCAAGCGATTCGAAAAGATGCCAGCCTGCAGGCCGTAATCGGAGTCGTTGAGACGATCGATGCCCTCGTTGAAACTCCTGTCAGGGAAGATCGTGACAAGGGGTGCGAACGCTTCGCGGGGGCAGACGAGGCTTTGGGGGTTCGAGTTTTCGATCACGGTCGGTTCGAAGAACCTTCCATCCGCGTGACCGCCGGTGAGGATTGTGGCGCCCTCGCGCGCAGCGTCCTGAACCCACTGCTGCGCCCGACTTGCGGCCTTCTCATCGATCATTGGTCCGAGTTCAGTGTTCGAGTCAAACAGGTCATCGGTTCGCAAGGAGGCCACGGCCGTAACCAGTTTCGCCTTCACTTCCTCGTATCTCACCTCGTGGACGAAGACTCGCTGGACCGAGATGCAGACGTGGCCAGCATAGGAAAACGCGCCCATCCGAATCCGAGAGATCGCAAAGTCGATATCCGAATCTTCGTCGATCTGAACTCCGGCATTGTCCCCAGTTCCAGCACGACCTGTTTCAGGTCGGCCTGTGCCTTCGTCTTTCAGCCGACGTCGGGCGAACCGGTAAACGACAACAGCTTGAAGCGAGGATCACCGACCCTCGCGTTGCCGGTCTCCCGGTCCATCGGCAGCACGCTCAATATGCCCTTCGGAACCCCGATTTCATCGGCAAATCACGAGATCAGGAGCATGGTCAGCGGTGCCAGGGACGGCGGCTTAAGCATGATCGGGTTGCCCGAGGCCAAGGCAGGAACAACCTTTTGCAATGCCAGGTCGAGCGGAAAGTTGTGCACGGCGAGATTCCGGCGATGGGACTGATGGGGAATGGCCTGACGATCCCGAAACGTCCCTTCGAAGAGGGGAGGAGATTCAGGGGGATCACCACTCCATCGATACGCTTGGCTTCCTCAGCCGCTGTTTCGGTCGTAAAAATGCCGCGGTCGGTTTCGGTGGTTGTCTCGCCGATCACCTTGCCGGCTTCGCGGATGATAGTTTCGATCACAAGCGACCGGTTCTCATGAAGCTTCGCTGAAAGAGCCCTGAGGAGATCCGCGCGATCAAAGACCGGCATGCGGCCGAAGACATCGACCAGCTGACTGAAGCGCGCGCTTCAGCTCCGCTGGCCCTGTAAGCCATGCTCTTCCGGCAACGGTGCCGTCGAATGGCGCCGTCACGATCAGTTCGTTTGCTGTGGTCGCTCACTCGCCGCCGACGTAAATTTGGAAATCCTCTAGCATGGGACATCCCTTGTGTGGGAGCCGCAATGAAAAGAACTGGACAGGCTCCACTTCAAACGACAAAGTCCGGTTACGACGAAGGCATCGTAACCGGACTTTGTGCGAGATCAACTCCGGGTTTTCGAGTTAGTAGAGTTCGGAAGCCACGTCCCGGAATCTATCGTAGCGGGTAGGAGCGTTCGTCTGCTGATTGTCTTCACCAACTCCGGAATCCCACCAGATAGGCGCCTGGGCGCCGATCGAAGCGAGCTCGGTCTTGGTGTAGACCAACCCCTCGCGTTCGAGCACCGAGAGTTCGTATTCCTGGCTCATCGTGATGGCGTCGACCGGGCAAACCTGTGAACAGAGTCCGCAGAACATGCAGCGCCCCGCCTTCAGGATGAACTCGCCCAACTCACGATCTCCCTCTTCTGAGGGAATGACATGCATCTCCAGACATGAGGTCGGGCAGATACGAGCACAAAGCCCACACGCCACGCAGAGTGCTTCCCCGGTATCGGGATCAGAGCGCAACGACGGAAGCCCTCGGAAACGGGCTTCCATTGGACGCTTTTCCTCGGGATACTGGATCGTAGTCTTCGGAGCTACCATTCGCTTGATGGTAATTCCGAATCCCTTGACTTCATCGAACATTGACGTGGCCTTTCGTTCGCGGATGAAACCTTGCAAAGCGACGTCGCCTGCAAGCGAAAATGGTCACCCCTTAAAGCGTCACGATCCGCGGTGTCAGTTGATCGAGCGGAAAGACCGTCTCCCCCTGATCGCCGAAGACGCTAATCGGAACAACGATTCCGCCGCGTTCGAGTCGCGCGTAGGTGACTCCGGCATAATCAGGAACGAGTTGCGCTATTTCGGACATGACTTGAGCCGGGTGTCCATATGAAAGGTCGTATCCCAGTCGCCCCGAAACCGAAGCCAGAATCGAAAGTTCAGAGCGAGCTTCCCCCATCGCTGGTGTTGCCGCCCGGACTCGCTGAACTGTGCGATCGTAGCTCGTAAAGGTCCCGTCTTTCTCGATATTAAGTGCCAATGGCAATACAACCGAGGCAATTTCCGTAAGTGGCGAATCGAAGGCATCGACAACCACCAAATACTCCAGTTTCGCTAGGGCTTCATGGAGACGCGTATTAAGCATCTCATGTCGAGTAGCGAATCCTCCCTCGACCCACATCGCCTTTACGACGCCGGTATCGATGGCGTCGGCGAGATCATCCAGCTCGACACCCGGTGTACTGGGCAGCGATCGAACTTGGGCGAAGCCATTCGATGTCATCGCCTTGCCGATCCAGCGTGTCGACCACGCTTGCTCGTAGCGGCTTCGGCCGGCAGCATCGTCGACACCTATCCCACCCGGAAGGTAATCCGGAACAAGGCCCATGTCGGTGGTGCCCTGGTAATTTGCAGGTCCACGCATCGAGGCAACACCACCACCGGCACGTCCGATGTTGCCAGTCAGGATAGCGATATTGGTGCAAGCGGTCGAGATAGAGGCGGGATCGCCATATTGGTCAGCTTTGTCGTTCTCGTCGATGTGGGCGATCGTATGATAGATCGCGGAAGGAGCGAACCCACTTTCTGGGGCAGGACCTTCAAAATCGCTGTTCCCAGTTGCGAATGTGAGAGCCGCTTTCCGAATATCGAGCAAGCTGACACCGGTGCGCTGTGAGATGGCATCGAGGTCGAGGGTCGCAAACGATGCCTCCAACTCGACGAAGCCAGATGTCTCTGTAGCATCTGGGGAATTCAGGTCAAGTGCGACGATCGCTCCGGCAATCGCTTGCAGTAGCTCGGCGGTTGTTCCCGGGTTGGGCTTCAACCAGATGACTGCGCGGTCGCAGAGCGGATAATGCTCGGTACTGATCACGACAATACGAGACTCGCGATACAACCGGGAATGATTGATCCAATACGAAACGATCGGCGCGTGCTCGAATATCGAAGGACCAACCACCATGATATTCTTCACGTCGGTGAACAATTCCTGCATGCTGTTGGTGCCGACGATATCGAGTCCAAACGCTTGTTGGGTCGCGCGTTCGACACCGGCCTGAGCTGGCGACAACGTGCGATTGACGTTGTTCGATTGCATGACGGCACGTGAGAACTGCTGGAGTGCGTAGGCTTCTTCGTTCGTGTTTTCGCCCGACCCCAGAACAGCGAACTTCGAACCCTGATAATGGCCGAATCGGTCCGCAACCTGTTCGATCGCCTCATCCCACGTCACTTCGTACATCTCGCCCGATTCAGCCCGGACACGAGGGTAGAAAATTCGAGAAGGTGACTGAATCTCCTCATGGCCCCACATGCCTTTTTCGCAGGTGTAACCATGATTCACGCCGCGCTCCCAGAGGTGACTCGCTCGGCGGACGATACCCTTGTTCGTTTCGATGTTGAGCGTGCAACCATTGTCGCAGAAGCCGCAGATCGTCTCGGTAGAATCAAGTTCCCACGGATGGTGCCCAAAATGACGGTCGGTCAGCGCGCCGACTGGACAGACCGCGATGCACATCCCGCAATTGGTGCAAGTAGTATCCATCAGGTCCATGCCAAAGGCCGGCGTGATCGTTGCTTCAAGCGCACGGTTCGCCGATTCGATTGCCGTGACACCGACCACCTCATCGCAAACCCGCGTGCAGCGATTGCACATGATGCAGCGATCCCACTTGTAATCGATCGTGGGACTGAAGTGCTCGTAGGGCTGGGCGAGTTTCGGACGGCGGTACGGGTTGGCATTGATGTTGTGCAGGTAGGTGTTGTCCTGCAGGTAGCACTCGCCGGATTTGTCGCACGTCGGGCAATCGAGTGCATGGTCGATCAGATACATCTGAAGAATGTATTGGCGAGCCTGAAGCGAATCTGGAGAATGCGTCAGCACCTCCATCCCCTCGGCCAAAGGGGTCGCGCATGATTCAATCAACCCGCCCCGCTTGCCGAGAATTTCCACCGTACAGATACGGCAGGAGCCCCAGGCACGGAGAAGGGGTTGAAAACAAAGATTCGGGATTTCAATGCCAGCGAGTCGAGCGGCTTCGAGAATTTGCGTCCCGGCAGGTACTGTCACGTCCTGACCGTTGATTTTTCCGGTAACCATCTTCTGTTGTGTGGTCGTCACCATGTTTGAGGGAAGCCTCCGTCGGCGGAAAGCGGTTGCTCGCGAAATCGCTCTGGTGGACGTCTCTGTCCGAGGCGAGCGAATCGTGGGGTTGGTGCCGAAGCAGTCGCAATACGTTCAATGGCGGGTTGAGGTGCTTTCAGAGGTCTCTGCAAGAGGTGACAAAACACCCGTTTCAACCACGCCAGATTGTGAAAATGGTAGCACATTCGCCCCTCCTTGGCCTCCCGAGATGAAAGTAATTCTCATCGCACTGAGTGATCCGCCGCCATCGGAGCGCGGGACACGAACGGACGGTGAATGCGATAATTAGTAGGCAACATTGCATCCGCAGAATCGACAAGTCGATCGTGCCGGAGTACCAGAGATATCGACGAGCCGTTTCGACCGAAGGGGAGTGCGCAGAGTGACTGCTGGAGCTATTGCTGCCGAATATCAGACAATCATTGGACTGGAAGTTCATGCCCAGGTCCTGACCCGCACCAAGATGTACTGTGGATGTTCGGCGGACTACGCGAATGCGGCGCCCAACACTCACGTGTGTCCCGTTTGTCTCGGTCTGCCTGGAGCATTGCCTGTGATGAACAAGGTGGCAATCGAAACGGTCGTCCGGACCGGACTCGCGTTGCAGTGCGACGTGCCTGCCCATTCGAAGATGGATCGCAAGAACTATGTCTATCCCGATCTCCCGAAGGGCTACCAGATCTCGCAGTATGACCTTCCATTGTGCGTCGCCGGCACGCTGACGTTCGATGTGGCAGGCGTAGAGAAGGTTGCCGGCATCACCCGGGTCCATATCGAAGAGGATACGGGACGCCTGGTGCATGAAGATCTTGTCGACGGCCAAGCGACGTTGGTCGATCTCAACCGCTCGGGCGTCCCACTGATGGAGATCGTAGGTGATCCGGACTTGCGCTCGCCAGAGGAGGCCCGCGAGTATCTGGTGACGCTTCGCCGAATTCTGCGCTATATCCTTGCATCCACGGGGAATATGGAAGACGGGGCGTTCCGATGCGATGCGAATATTTCCATTCGAGCGCTCGATGGTGGTTACGTTGGTCCCAAAGTCGAGATCAAGAACATGAACTCCTTTCGCGCGGTCGAGCGGGCGCTGAAGTATGAGGAAGTCCGGCAGCGAGCGGCAGTTGCGTCTGGAGAGGCGCTCTTTCAGGAAACCAGGGGTTGGGTCGATGAACGCGGCGAGACGACATCGCAGCGAACCAAGGAACAGGCGCACGATTACCGGTACTTTCCGGAGCCAGACCTGCCACCTCTGCGGATCGAGCAGGGGGCCATAGCCGGGTTCCGGGAGAGCTTGCCCATGTTGCCCGTTGCACGAATCGAGCAATTCGTGAACAATTACGGTCTCTCCGCACATGATGCGTCGATCTTGACCGACGAGCGAGCTATTGCGGACGTCTTCGAGACGTCGCTGGCTGGCTCGCAGGACGGTGACGTTCAAAAGGCAACAGCCAACTGGATCTTGAACGACATGATGGGTCTAGCCCGGGCGCAGGGACTCGCTGCGGATCAACTCCCGTTCTCAGCGATTCAGATCGGCGATCTGGTCAAGGCAGTCCAAGGGGGAACGCTGACCGGCAGGGCGGCGAAAGAGCTGCTTTCCCAGATCGGAAAGGACGAGCTTCCTACGACTGCTGCCGCTCGTCTGAATCTGCTCTCGTTGGACAACGACGATGAGATTACGGCTGCTGCGAAAGCCGCTGTCGAAGCGAACCCGTCGGCGGTCGCGGATTTTCAAAATGGCAAACAGGCGGCGGTGGGCCGGCTGATCGGGGAAACGATGAAACGCACCGGTGGACGGGCTCGTCCTGACGTCGTTCGGCAAGCGATCGTCAAATTGCTTGACGAGATATAGGTTTGGTCTGTTTGGTAGGCCGCACACTGGGGTACGAAACTCCATCGGACTGCGGGCACCATTATCACTATGATGAGAGGTCAAGCACATGATTGTCGATGCAGACAATCCTCCGACGAACGTTCCTTCACTTGGCAATCAAGTTCCGCCGCACGATTTGTTCGAAACTGCCGTCGAGCAGTTTGGGATCGCCGCCGACCTGATCGGGCTCGAAGATGGCATTCGCCGGGTCTTGAGCACCTGCAAGCGGGAAGTCACCGTTCACTTCCCGGTCGAGATGGACGATGGTTCGGTCGAGGTGTACACCGGCCACCGGGTGCAGCACAATAGCGGACCCGGTCCGACAAAGGGAGGCATCCGGTTTCACCAGAATGTCAGCATCTCCGAGGTGAAGGCACTTGCGATGTGGATGACCTGGAAATGCGCAGTGGTCGGCATTCCGTTTGGGGGTGCAAAGGGTGGTGTGGAAGTTGATCCAAAGCTTCTCTCCCAAGGGGAGCTGCAAAACCTGACACGACGGTACACTACGGAGCTGCAGCCGCTGATCGGTCCGAATATCGATATTCCCGCACCCGACGTCAACACGAACCCGCAGATCATGGCCTGGATGATGGATACCTATTCCATGAATATAGGCTACTCGGTGCCCGGCGTGGTGACGGGCAAGCCGCTGGCGCTGGGCGGTTCTGAGGGGCGGGGCGAGGCAACCGGACGGGGGTGTGTCTTTGCGATAGAAGAGGCATGCCTGTTGCACGGCAAACCTCTGGAGGGCACCCGGGCCGCTGTTCAGGGATTCGGGAATGCCGGATCTGTCGCAGCGCGCTTGCTGGCGGAACGAGGCGTGAAGATTGTGGCAGTCAGCGATTCTCGCGGTGGCATCCACAATGCAGTTGGTCTCGATCTTCAGGCGGTGCGCGAACACAAGCGGGAGACGGGTTCGGTCGTCGGTCTTGCTCGTGCGGACGACATCACCAACGACGACTTACTGATCGTGGACTGCGACATTCTGGTTCCTGCCGCACTCGAGAATCAGATCAACGCGCAGAACGCGCCCAATATTCACGCGTGGCTCATCGCCGAGGCAGCGAATGGACCGACGAATCCGGACGCCGATGTCATTCTCTTCGACCGTGGAGTCGTGGTGATTCCCGACATTCTTGCCAACGCAGGAGGAGTAACGGTCTCCTATTTTGAGTGGGTTCAGGCGCTGCAGGCGTTCTCATGGACCGAACATGACGTCAACGAACGACTTCGTCAGATCATGCGTCGATCATTCCAGGACGTTTCGCAGACTTCGAGTCGGTACGGGGTGCACATGCGCACTGGAGCGCTGGTTCGCGCGATCGAGCATGTTGCAGAATTCACATCGCTGCGCGGCATCTACCCATAGTTCGGTCACCGCCTGACGAGGGCGGTTGCGAGATCATCGTAATGCTCGCCGGTCCAATCCGCTGCATACTCGCAGTTGTCGCATCAACCTAGTCTGGTCTCGACGGGAAGTATCTGCCAAAATCAGATGTTTGTACGTTCTGATATCGGCTTTGGCTCATGACAATAGCCCGGAGAGGTATACCTCCGGGCTATTGTGTTGCACGGAATCTGGGTGCCGCCTGGTTGCACCCTAATCGGCGATGAGCAAACGCCGGAGCTCGTCTTCCTCTTCGCGGTGAGTGACAGCGATGATGTCATCTCCGGGAAGGATTTCCGTAGAGCCACGTGGAACGATCAGGTCGGCACCGCGTGCGATCGCTGTGATGACGCAATCAACTGGAAGCTCAATGTCTTCTATAGCCTTGTTTACTACTGGTGAATCCTTGCTGATGGTCGCCTCGATAATTGCGAGGTCTGCGTGCCTCAAACTGAGCAGATGAATAAAATTTCGTTCCGGGATGGCTTGTTCGATCAAATTGAGAATGTAGTTGGTTTGGCTAACCGTCACGTCGATACCGAGTAGCCGAAAGAGCTGCTCATTTTTGGGGTTGTTTACCCGTGCAATCGTACGCGCCACATGAAACTTGGCCTTGGCGACCTGACAGACAACGAGATTGTCCTCGTCCTCGCCGGTCACCGCGATGACCACATCAGCGCGTGCGGCCCCTGCGGCGGCGAGAACGGATGCTTCCGCCCCGTCTCCGGCAAGCACGACCGAGCCGAACCGATCGGAGTAGGTTTCGACCTTGTTCACATCGCGCTCGATCAGCAGGGCCTCATGCCCTTCATTGAGAAGCGTTTTGGTGAGGTAATATCCGACTTTGCCACCGCCGACGACAATGATGTACACGTTTGAAAGTCCTTACGTCGCTCAGGATCGAAAGCCGCCACCGCTTGACGAAATGACCTGATCCAGGATCAAGGCGGAAACCGTGGTCGTCGGACAAACGGTTGAGAGACCAAGTCGACGGTAGGTATCTTCGCGGACGGGATCATAGATTCGAGCGATGACCTCGGGCACATTAAATATGGCTCTCGCGACCTGCGCGGCCATGATGTTTCGATTGTCCCCATTCGTCACGGCGATGAACGCGTGCGCGTTTTCGATTCCTGCCCTGCGCAGGACATCTTCATCGATTCCGGTTCCGATTAGGGTCTCCCCCTTAAACTCGGACGAGAGCCGTCGAAACGCGGCGGCTGTCGTATCGATGACCGTCACGCTATGACCATTGTGATCCAACAGCGAGGCGACACGAGCACCTACACGACCGCATCCCATGATGACGACGTTCATGCGTGCTCCATCTCTTCGGCGAGCCATTCGGACATCGCGGGTCGAATCACGAACACTTCGCATGGTGCATTCTTGAGAACGTAGTCAACTGTCTCGCCGGTTGTCGTCTTACCGTACTTGTGGCGAACTGTTGCGCCCATCATGATGACGTCAATATTGCGATCGATTGCTTCATCGACGATCGCCGCGCCCGCCGAACGAGCCTGCAGTAGCTCCGTCGAGAGCATGCTCTGCTTGCCATCGACGCACAGGATCGCGGTCTTCTCCGCATCGCGAAGAACCTGCTCTCCTCGTTCGATTTCGAGAGGCAGTTCCGCGTCCAGCGGCATCGATTGTTTGACCTCGACTACATACACGATCGTGACTGCGGAGTTCTGTCTCCTTGCAACCTTGTCTACGATTTCAAGGAGACGCTTGTCGCTGTCAGCTCCCGAGACAGGAACAAGGATGCGACGGGATACGGGGATGTTTCGATCTGCTGGGGCTGGTCGAAATGCTTGACGCAGACTGACCAAGGAATTACACCTTCCGATACGAACCATTCACAGGAAATCTGAAATGAAGCGCGTGTCGCGCAACCATCAATTATACACCGATGCGTTCATGCCTGACGATGAGTAGTGTACAGCGGTTTTGACGCTTCCGCAGCATGTTGTTTAAGAAACACGAGCAAGACGCCGATATCTGATGGCGTCACCCCGGCGGTTCTCACTGCTTGGCCCAACGTCGAAGGTCGAGCACGCTCAAGCGCGGCAGCGGCTTCGACACGTAACCCTAGGATGCCGTCGAATTGCACCATGTCAGGAATGGGCTGACCGTGGTGCAATCGGTGGCGTTCGGCTTCCTTCTCTTCCTTCTGGATGAAGGCACTGTACTTCGCCGCGATCTCGGCGCGTTCGAGTACGAGCAGCGCATGGTCTTCTTCCGGCCAGAGCGACACGCGACGAAATGCAGCGATGACGCGAGCGAGTGACATATTGGGACGTCGAACGAGTTCCAGTCCCGTCATTGAGCGGATTGTCGGCTCGATGCCCTCTGCTCGTAACGCATCGCCGTGACGAGGGTTATCGCCTACCCATGTCTTTCCAAGACGTTCGACTATGGTCTCGATCTCCCGGGTTTCGGTGTCAATTTCGGACGCGTATGCCGGGTCGACGATCAACATCGTCCGCGCGTGGGCGTTCAGGCGTTGGTTTGCCGTATCGCTGCGCAGCACAAGCCGAAATTCCGCACGTGAAGTCAGCATTCGGTACGGCTCGGAAAACGGCTTCGAAACCAGATCGTCCAGCATCACGCCGATGTACGCTTCACTCCGCTGAAGCTGCATCATGTCGCGACTCTGTGCACGGGCTGCGGCGTTTGCTCCGGCGACGATGCCCTGACCGGCGGCCTCCTCGTAGCCGGAAGTACCGTTAACCTGACCGGCGGTAAAGAGTCCGACTATGCTACGGCATTCAAGGGTAGGTCCAAGCTCCGTCGGGTCGAGCGCATCGTATTCGACGGCATATCCATAGCGAGTGACGCGAGCGTGTTCCAACCCGGGAATCGTATGCAGGAGAGCTTCCTGGATATCAGGAGGGAGACTCGTGCTCAAGCCCTGAACGTAGATCTCGTGGGACCGCCACCCTTCCGGTTCGAGAAAGATCGGATGCGAGTCCTTGTCGGCAAATCGGCCGATTTTGTCTTCGATCGACGGGCAGTAGCGTGGACCGGTACCTTCAATCGAGCCGTTGTACATCGGTGCTCGATGCAGATTCGCGCGGATGATGTCGTGCGTATCGGGGTTAGTCCACGTCTGGAAACAGCGGAGCTGGAGTCGGCCACCGAGATCGTCGGTTTTCGAGAAGATCCCCCTTGTCGCGGCCGGCACAGAGAGCGGAGTGAGCTCCCCGAGTTTCCCCTGGCGGCTCAGCCAGAGTGGGCGATCGTCCCCCTGCTGTGGCTCTGTCTTGTCGATATCGACTGTGCGGGCGTCGATTCGCGGCGGAGTCCCCGTTTTGAACCGACGAAGGCGCAAACCAAGGTCGAGCAGTGAACCGGCGAGGCGCGTATCTGCGGAATCTCCCGCGCGGCCGCCTTCCATGCGGGTCTCGCCAGAGATCATCTGGGCGTGAAGAAACGTGCCGGCCGTAATCACCACACTAGTAGCGGTGAGGTCACCGGCGATGCGCGACCGAATGCCCAGAACGCGGTGACCATTGCCATCCTGTTCGAGCAACAGGCCGATCGCTGCGTCCTGAAGCATCTCAAGATTGGCCTGACACTCCAGCTCTTCCTTCATTGCAAGCGCATACACTGTCTTGTCGCACTGCAGCCGGATGGCGCGCACGGCAGGGCCCTTGCTCATATTGAGTTCTCGAGCCTGGACCGCCGTGCGGTCGGCAACTCGGGCCATTGCCCCACCGAGAGCATCGACTTCGGAAACGATCTGGGACTTGCCCGGGCCCCCGACCGAGGGATTGCACGGCATGTAACCAGTTCGATCCAGGTTCGGCGCAATCATCAGGGTTCTGCATCCGGCACGGGCCGAGGCGAGCGCCGCTTCGCAGCCGGCATGACCGGAGCCGATGACGATGACATCGTAGACATGTGGATCGAGGGATGTGGGAAAGCTCATGGTGGATTGATCTTTCGCGGCGCCGAGTGCTTTCACGGTGCTCCGAATTAAAACGGCTGAACTGAGGCGGCTGCCTGGCGACCTTCACCTACAAGTCGCGTTACCATTAAGCATAGAGTACTCGGTGCAGGGTCGAGACAGGAATTCGACTACTGCTCGCAGGAGAATTGCGAATGTCCTCTGAATCTGAACAACTCAAGCGAACCAATAAATCGGTGCTCGTCGCTGCCAGCCTGACCGCAGGGGCAATCGGCGGAACGTTGGCACTGGCGCAATCGAATCGAAAACATTCGAGTTCTGCGGAGTCGAGAGCGTCGATGCGACATGATGTCGACCAGACGGTTGAGCGACCGAAAGAAGACACGTCCCATATCCTTGACGTCGCGAAGGACCAGGCGCCGATAGAGGCGAAGTCAGCCCAAGACCAAGCGGTGGTGAAATTGTCGACGTTACTCGATCAGACAGAGCATGTGCGCAAGAATGCGATCCGTTCGTCTGGGAAGCGCGGTGTGAATATGACGGCTGGATCAGTCAATACGCAAAACGCCGCGGCACAGGTCAATGAAACACATGCAGATGTGAGTACGCAGGGCAAGCAAAAGGGGAAGAACATGGTAGAGGGCATCAACGTGAGTGACGAGAGTAAGGGCACGTTTAGTCAATCGGGCCGTGAACTGGGCCAACGATTGAGGGAGCGACTACCAGAAGCGCAGAGCGCCGTACACGCGCAGCTTGCTCCGCGAATTGCTGATTTTCGGCAGCAAGCGGAATCCACGCTTGCCGGAGCGAACGGGCTTCGGTTGCCGCATGCGACCGATATCGCGCCACGACTAAAGGACCTCGGAAAACAGGCCGGCAGTTTCGCAGCGACCGCTGCCGTGACAGCTGCCGAAACAGGTCGTGAGCACGCGCCCGAACTCAAGGCACTCCTCGAGGACCATGTGGTACCCCGGCTTCAAGACGCCCGGCAACGAGCGGCGTCACTCGCAAGCGATGCGCTCGAGGCTGGAGCTGAACGGTCGAATCAGACGTCCGGAGGTGAGATGCCTGATTTCCGGCATTCTGCTGACGATCTGCAGAAGCGATTCTCGGACAGCCTAGGTGCTGCCGAGCGGTCGATCACTGACATCCGCGGGAATGCATCCCATGCCGTTGATACGGTCGGCGCTCAGGCACGTGTGGTCGGCAAAAACGCCGGTGATGGGAGCAAGAACGCCGCAGCCGCGGTGCTATGGTCTGGGGTGGCGGTTGGCGTCGTGTATGTTGGGCTTCTCAAGCCGCAACAGCGCGAGATGGTTAAGCAGAAAGCCAATGGTGCCTTCCGGCGTGCCAAGGAAACGTATGCAGACATTCGTGGCCGCAATGGTGATTTTGCAAGCGACTCCGAGGACGCCCAGTAAGCACGCCAAGGGCGGATCGCGCTTTCCGACAAACAGGACCCCTGCCGGCAGACATTGGCTGGCAGGGGGTCTTGCATGTTCGAATCACATTCGGATAGCAAAGTCACAAGCTACATTGCAATCGGGGCCCGCCTAACATTCGGTGCCAGCAAGCCTGAGCCTGAGCCACAAGAGTTTCCGCCCCGCGCCGAGTCCGCTGAACTGGGGCACCCTTAAGGTGCCCCAGTTGAATCGTCGTTCAATTTTCCGGGACTGTCGACAGAGAAGATCTGACAACCGGTGAGTTGTTGTCGCTAGACGATACCGGATGCCGTTTTGCTTGCTACCGCTCCGTGGCAGTACTTGTACTTTTTGCCACTTCCACACGGGCACGGTTCGTTTGGACGCACCTTGCGTGCACGACGTTGCTGGCTCCCATTACTCTGATCGACGGGTGCATTCGTTGTAGTGGCTTCGCTGACACGGGTTTGCACCGGCTGTTGAGCCGCGACGGGTTGAACCCTATAGATATTTCGCACGACATCGTGCTGAATATGCTCGAGCAAGAGCTGGAAGAGGCGAAAGCCTTCGGTTTTGTAGACGACCAACGGATCTTTCTGGCCATACGCCTGCAGGCCAACGCCCTGGCGCAAGTCGTCCATCGTCGTGAGGTGATCAACCCATAGACGGTCGATCACATGAAGCAAGACACGTCGTTCCACCTTGGGCAGGTTTTCGGGAGAGAATTGGGCAGCGACAGCTTCATACGCTTCGGCTGCGTCTTCGAGAAGGATATCCACGATATCCGCCTTTGGCAGGCCCTCGATTTCCTCGATTTTTATGCGATCGCCCGGGATGAGCGTGTTATACCCTTCGACGATAAGCTCGTAATCGATTTTCGCATCGTTGTCAGAGACGTTCGATTCAACGAGACGGTCGATATCCGCCTCGATCATGTCCTCGACCTTGTCGTGGATTTCTTCTCCGGCGATGATCTGACGGCGATCGCCATAGATGACTTCACGATGACGATTCATGACATCGTCGTATTGGACAACGTGCTTGCGACGGTCGAAATTGTGACCCTCGACCTTGGTCTGAGCGTTCTCGATCGACTTGGAGATCATGCGATGCTCGATTGGCTCGTCATCCTCCATGCCCATGCGGTCCATCAAACCGCCGATGCGCTCGGAGCCGAACCGACGCATCAGTTCATCTTCGAGTGAGACAAAGAAGCGGGACGATCCCGGATCTCCCTGGCGTCCAGCTCGCCCACGAAGTTGATTGTCGATGCGCCGGGATTCATGTCGCTCGGTACCGATAATATGGAGGCCGCCAAGATCGGCGACGCCGTTTTCCAGCTGAATGTCCGTCCCGCGACCGGCCATATTGGTGGCGATCGTCACTGCGCCGCGCTTGCCTGCTTCGGCGATGATGGCCGCCTCTCGCTCATGCTGCTTGGCGTTGAGGACGGAATGCGGAATGCCGTGGACCTGCAGCATGGCGGCGAGCTCTTCTGACTTCTCGATGGATGTGGTGCCTACAAGAACCGGTCGGCCCTCCTTGAGATGCTCATCGATCTCACGCACGACCGCCGTGAATTTACCGTGTTCGGTCTTGAAGATGAGATCTCCGAAATCGTCACGCACCATATCACGGTTCGTGGGGACGGTTACGACCGGCAGGTTGTAGATCCGGAAGAACTCTTCCGACTCGGTCTCGGCGGTTCCCGTCATACCTGCGAGCTTTTGGTACATCCGAAAGTAGTTCTGATAGGTAATTGTCGCCATGGTCACATTCTGGCGACGGACGCGGACGTTTTCCTTGGCCTCGATGGCTTGATGAAGGCCCTCGCTGTATCTTCGACCATCCATCATGCGACCGGTGAACTCATCAATGATGATGACTTCACCGTCTCGGACGATGTAATCCTTGTCTCGATGATAAATCGCTTCGGCAGTCAATGACTGTTCGAGATAGTGGGTGAGTTCGATATAGCGCTCGTCGTAGATGCCCTCACCGGCGGGAATGCCGGCCAGGCGTTCGACATGATCGATGCCCTCATCGGTTAATGTGGCACTTCGATGCTTGAGGTCGACCTCATAATCGCGGTCGAGACGCAACTGCTTCACGATCGTGGTGAACTGATAATACCGATCGGTGGCTTGTTCGGCGGCCCCGGAGATGATGAGTGGTGTGCGAGCCTCATCGATCAGGATGTTGTCGACCTCGTCGACGATCGCGAAGTTGAGCGGTCGTTGAACGACCTGCTCGATTTCAACGACCATGTTGTCGCGGAGATAATCAAAGCCGAACTCATTGTTCGTTCCGTAGGTAATGTCGGCTGCATATGCCTCACGACGATCGACGGGGCGAAGCCTGGCCATTCGTTCATCTTCAGAAACGTAATCCGGATCGAAGACAAACGCCGAATCATGCTGGAGACATCCGGTGGAAAGTCCGAGTATGTGGTAGATCTCGCCCATCCACTGAGTGTCGCGCTTGACGAGGTAATCGTTGACGGTGACGAGATGAACACCCTTGCCACTGATTGCGTTCAAGGCAATTGCCAGCGTCGCGGTCAGGGTCTTGCCCTCTCCCGTTTTCATCTCGGCGATCTTGCCCTCATGGAGCACGACGCCGCCGATCAGCTGGACGTCGAAGTGACGTTGGCCGTGAGTTCGTTTCGATGCTTCGCGAGTCGCGGCGAACGCTTCCGGGAGCATTTCTTCGAGCGCTTCGCCGTCGCTATAGCGTTGTTTGAGGTCGACAATCACCCCCCGAAGTTCATCCTCGGACATTCCCGAGAATTCATCTTCGAGTGAATTGATGTCGTCGACGATGGGCTGAATGCGACGAACTTCCTTGTCGTTCGAGTCACCCAGGAAGCGAGAAAAAATTGATCGCATGGTGTTTGTATCTCCAGAGGTCACGCCAGAAGTCTATCCTGCAGCGCGGAGGCAATATCCATTGGACAGTATACTTCGACCTGCAACGCGTTTCAGTCAGGTGCAATCGCTCTTTACGTCAGGATTCCTTCTTCATTCATGGCTGAGTCCGAATCGAGAATCACATTTGCGGATCGTGTCGTTGGGGTTGTGATGGCGATCCCCGTCGGTCGCGTGACGACATATGGATTGATCGCGCGGGCGATGGGGTCGCCCCGCTCGGCGAGAATCGTCGGTTGGACCTTGCGCCATACCTCTGCAGACAGCGAACTGCCCGCGCATCGTGTGGTGAACCGAATCGGATTTCTCTCTGGTGGCTGGCATTTCGGCCATCCTGACGTGATGCGAGATCGCCTGCTAGCGGAGGGCGTACCTTTCCGGGATGTTGACGAATATCTCGTGGACCTCAGCGCGTGCCTGTGGGACCCGGCCGATGTATCCGCGCTCGATTGGGTATTCGAATACGACGAGCAAACGCTGCTTGACGACCCACCCCGGTGATATGCTGAGGCTCCGCTACCGATCCATTGCCGTTAGTAACGCGGCCGTCGCAGATGCGGCATCTTGAGCATGCAAGATAGCGGAAACCACAGCGATCCCCGCAGCTCCCGCGATCACGATCTGTCGGGCGTTCGTCGCGTCTATGCCACCAATTCCAACGCAAGGCAGCGAGGAAAGTCCCAGACGGCGTGCGAACTCGATCGTGCCAAGCGCTGCACCCGCGTCACGTTTGGATGAAGTGGCAAAGACCGGACCGATGCCGAGATAGGAGGCCCCTGCCCTGGACGCATCCAGGATCTGGGTATCTGTCTCGGGTGAATATCCGATGATGAAATCGTCTCCACCAAGGCTGCGCGCTGCCCTCTGCGGCAAATCATCGACGCCAAGATGGACGCCATCCGCGTTGCATGCGAGTGCGAGGTCCAGCCGGTCGTTCACGATAAAGGGGACCGAGGCATTACCGCATAGTTCGCGGAGTGGCTTTGCCAATTCGAGGATTTCACGGTCGGATCGATTCTTGGCACGGAGTTGAACCATTGTCACTCCTGCGGTAACCGCAGCCTGAACGGTTTCGATCGGATTTGCCGTCACCACATCAGGATCCAGCACGAGGTAGAGGCGAAGCTGTTGTCGAAGCGAAGAGGGTGCGATCATCGCTTGGCGAGCGCAAGAGCGAGGAGCTCAGCCGCTGCAGGAGTGAAGTGGTTCACCGGCGAATGGCCATTGCCAATCGGATAAGAATCTCTCAAGGCGGCTTCTACGTAGCGCTTCGCCATTCGAATCGCGACCAACGGCTCCAGACCATGTGCCAAAAACGCAGTGATTGCCGCGGAAAAAGTGCATCCCGTCCCATGGGTGTTGTTGGTCCGGATACGTTCACCTTCAATCGCGGTGAACTCCGTTCCGTCGAATACGAGATCGACCGGAGGGCCATTGAGATGTCCTCCCTTGATAATGACATAATGATGTCCGATAGCTTGAATGATCCTTGCTGCCTCACGAACGTCGCTGTCGCCCGTGATTTTCAGGCCGCTCAGAATCTCTGCTTCCGGGATGTTGGGCGTGACTATCAACGCCATTGGGAGCAGGTCCTTCTTGAGCGCGCCCATCGCATCGCGCTGGAGCAGGAGTGCCCCGGATTTCGAGATCATGACGGGATCCACCACGAGCAGGGGTGCACCCCATGCTTCGAGGCGGTCAGCAACGTTTTGAATGATGCCGCGGCTTCCGAGCATTCCTGCCTTGACGGCTCGGGCGCCGATGTCTTCCATGACGCCGTCGATTTGCGCGATGATCACTTCCTCGGGTACCTCTGCGATGGCGCTGACCTCGACGGTGTTTTGCGCGGTGACAGCGGTTACAACCGACATGCCGTAAACGCCGAGGGCGGCGAATGTCTTGAGGTCGGCCTGGAGGCCAGCGCCGCCGCCCGAGTCAGAGCCGGCGATTGTCAGTGCGATGGGCGGGGTTATCGTCATCGAAGAGGGCTCCATGGTGAACTCGAGCTATTGGAAGAGGATGAACGAGGGGACGTTCTCGATGTTGATGATACCAGCCACATCGTCAGTGGCACGACGCGGAAAAGTGGTGGAAGCCGTGCGCCTATACTTAGTGAATACGTCGAGCGTGAACGCGGTTTAGCGAAAGGATGTTCTACATGAACGTGAAGGAAGGGCTGACCGAAGTCCGCGCACGTCTGGTTGAGAACGGGGCAAGTTCGAAAACGCTAGCACTTGTGGATTCGGTTCTGCAGCGGGCTTCGTTGCCGGCAGCATCGAGCGCATCCGCGAATTCGCTTCTGCAATTGACAAGGATGCTGATGCGGAGTCCTGTGGCGGACGGAAACGCTGAAGTCTATGACGACCTGATCCAGATCGAAGCAGGATTGGAGTCACACGCCGAAGAGTTTCGGGCGCGTCAGGCGGCCGAAGTGGGGAAGCCGGTTCCCAAGACCAAGAAATACTACAAGGCGCTCAAGGATACGGAGCAGAAGAAGGCAAATTGACGCTACATATCCATCTCTCATGACGCAACAATCCCTGACCAAATGCGGTCAAGGATTGTTGCGTCATGAGAGATGGCGGGTGTCAGGAGGGAAGGAGTAGACCGTAGTCACCGTCACGGCGACGATAGAGCACATTCAGCTGATCTTCGTCGGCGTTGAGAAAGAGAAAGAAATCGTGACCGACCAATTCGAGTTGATCGATCGCTTCATCGATCTGCATCGGCTTCATGTGGAACCTCTTGATTCGAACGACGCGATCTTCAATCACATCCTGTTCATTCTCGAATCCATCTTCCGCCAGTACTTCATCATCGCCCGGAAGAGGTGAGGAGGTCTCGAGTTGATCTTCGGCGAGGGGTGGGACCGAGTTCGCGAACACCTCGCTGACGCCAGTTGTTCGCCGCCGGTTGCGGGCACGCTTGTCGTTGACCTTCCGCGCCTGGGTCACCAGCTTGTCCATGGCTTCAGCAATTGCCTTGGCAGGCTCGGTGTCTCTCACTTCGGCCCGAAGAACATGTCTTCTGGTCCGGATTGTGACCTGAGCGGTCGTTTCGCTGATCCCACTTCGGGGATTTTCGGTACGCAACTCAAGCTGCGCCTCGACCACATTGTTGACGAGCTTGTCGACCATCTCCAATTTGCGGTTGACGAGGTCATGCATTTCGTCGGTTACCCTAGTGCCATTGTCTCGAATCTGGAGTTCCACAGGTACCCTCGTTTCTTCAAGAATCCGAAAAGGATTCAGCAGCCGAACGCGAGAGGAGGAGGGCAGAGGCTCAAGTAGGGGGAGGCGAGCAAAAGGCAGATGACCTGAAGACTGATTTGAGCAGGAGATGGTTTTGGGCGCCCGCGGAGGGATTCGAACCCCCGGCGCCCACCTTAGGACGGTGGCGCTCTATCCACTGAGCTACGCGGGCAGCATTCAAGAGTGGTACCTCAGATGCTACCACAGGGCACGGGTAAATCACTCTCAACGCTTCAAGCACTGCCGATCTTTCACCCGTTGGTACAAATATCATTATGTTGTTGCGTGCAACATACTTCCGGGATAGTTTTGGATGTGTGTCAGCAGGTCTGCCTAACGACAGTCGAATGTGTTTATGGTGGACCTTCTCCAAGTGCGTACGTTGAGGGCGTAGGCACCGTGTCGGGCTGACACTGAATTGCGCTGCGGACCTGAAGTGTTGTCGAAGTCCAACTTCGTGTAGCTCCAAGCACCTGACGGCAAGGGTTGCCAAGGACGTTTGCCTCATGGTATGCTGCGAGTTCACGGGGAGTGGCGCAGCCCGGCAGCGCGCAGCGTTCGGGACGCTGAGGTCGGAGGTTCGAATCCTCTCTCCCCGACCATTCAAGGAGTGGCTTTCACCACTCCTTTTTGCATCCAATCTGGCAGAGTAAGGTTCAGGTGACCATGGCATGGTACCGACAGACACCAGCTGCAACGACCGATAGCGAGAATGACGTCCTCAGCCTGGATCGACTTAGGTTGTAAACGCGGCAGTCATTTCAAATTGACGTAACTGCTTGCCGGGTACATTCCTTCGCTCCGGCCCATCGCAATTTTGAACCCCAGACCTCAGGCAAATATCGATATCCACAGCTTCTGATTGTTCGCGGGGCGGATCCGGATTGCACTTGGCGGTGCCATATGGACCTCGTATGTGTGGGCGAGATGCGCGCGGTACATCATGCTTTTGCAGAAGTCGTTTCTGAAGCATCAGCTTCCGAATCAAGAAATAAAATATGCGTACGTACGAAGGAAAATCGACTATCCTGACGTGCAACAACATTAGTTCTTGTTCAGTGCGGTTCCTGTCATCGAGATTGTTGCGAGCGACTATCGAGAAAATATGGGCTTGGCGCGGGGTAGAACAAACGATGACGCTCGGTCAGACGAACGAGTTGGCTCTTGACCAAGTCTATTGCTTCAACGTCTTGTTCTCGGGACGCGTCCTGCAGACTTGACTGGAGTTGCTGGAGTAGAAACGTAAATCTTTCCTTGCCCAAGCTTTCCAAAACCTGACTTGCCTCTCGCTGGATATTGCCAGGGAATTGCTCGGGGCGACCGTGGAGCAGTGCGAGGAGCGCCTCCGCGTGATCCGCGACCTCATCTTCCAACCCGACGATGATCTGCTCGGCAGTCAACTCGTTCAATTCGGGTTGCGCGAGAATCTTGATCAACTCCCGGTTGCGAATGTCGATCACGTCCTCGATAGGGATTTTTCCAGCGATATCGATTGTGAGTTCGTGATGGCGCAGCAGCAGGGCCATCAGGAAGTCCTCGGTCGATCGCTTCCGAACACCACTTGCTGCCGCTGCTGCAACATCTGCCGTTCTGGTTTGACGTCCGTTGCCTGCTCGTCCTGCAACACTGGCCCGACGGACTTCCGCCAGGACGAGACGTTCGTCGAGACCCAATTTGCGAGCGAGGAGGCCGATGTAGTGACCCTGCACTATTCTGTCCGGAACCTGCTGGAGGAGAGGCGCGATGCGCTTGACCGCCTCCGATTTCGCGCGAGGATCTCCAGACGAGACGTCTCGCGTGAGCATATCGAGGGCAAAATCCAGAAAGGGTCGAGCTGCGCTTACGATTTCGGGCCATTGCTCTGGCCGTTTGCGGATGAGTTCGTCGGGGTCCTTGCCCTCGGGAAGGTGAACGATCGCGATCTCCGCGTTCAGCTTTCGCTCGAAGCGAACGATTCCCATCGCATCCGGAATCGCCTGCTCCTCGGAGTCAAGCGACTCGCGCATCGTCTCGAGACCACGCATCGTTGCCATCTGACCCGCGGCATCGGAGTCCATGGCGAGCACAATGCGCTTGGCGCCACGCTTGATCTGCCCCACCTGTGATTCCGTCAGGGCAGTTCCCATCGCCGCCACTACATTGCCGTAACCGAACTGATGAGCAGCGATGGCATCCATGTAGCCTTCGACGATCACGACTTCATCGGCCTTGCGAATGGCATCGCGGGCGAGGTCGAGCCCATAGACCAGCGAACTTTTGTCGAAGATCGCCGTCTGTGGAGAGTTGAGATACTTGGGCATCGCGTCGCCCATCGCGCGGCCGCCGAAACCGACGGTGTGACCGTCCCGATCTCGAATCGGGAACATGAAACGATTTCGAAACCGGTCGTAGTAACCACCGTTGTCACGCTCGGATGCAAGCCCTGCCTCTGCCACGAGGTCCGCGGGAAAGTCGCGGGAAGCGAGGAAGTTGAGCAGCGAATCCCACGAATCAGGCGCGAAACCGAGGCCGAACTTCTCGATGATCTCAGGCGACAACTGCCGGTCTGCGGCCATCTTGCGTCCCGCTTCGCCTTGAGGGCTTCTGCTGAGAACATGAGAGAAGTAGGTCTGGGCAAGCTCGTTGACCTCGACCAGACGAGCACGATGGGCATCGAACTCTGGAGTCGGCGCCACGCCAGCGTCGAGGATGACCCCGGCGCGTTTCGCAAGTTCCTGAAGGGCGTCTCTGAATTCCACGTTTTCAACGTGCATGTAGAACGTGAAGATGTCTCCACCCTTACCACAGCCAAAGCAGTGAAAATTCTGGGAGTCAGGGAAGACGATAAATGATGGCGTCTTTTCCTGATGGAAGGGACAAAGGCCCTTGAAGCTGCGACCTGTTCGCTTCAGGCTCGGTACGTACCCCGTCACAAGGTCGACGATATCGATTCGGTCTCTGATCTCGGCTACGGCGTCTCGGGCCATAAGAGGCTCCAATTGGGTCAGGAAAGAAGGAGGAATTATGCCAGAGAGACGAGTGGGGTCTGGGGAGAAACTACCGCAGGCTTGGGAATCAGGATAGTCGAAGTTTCTCACAATGCTGGTGGCATATCGATCGGTTGTTGTTGAATTGAGACATCCTCATTGAAACCCCCAGATATCCCTACATAGGTGGGACGGGTGCAACCATAGAGCCTGATCGCGGAAGAGCGCCGAAGATTACTCGACGATCTCGAGGCGCGCAAGGCTCGCCATCAAACGCTTGACGCCGTGCCGTTCGAACTTGACGGCCAGTTCCACATCGTCTCGCCGGGAGAGGGCTTCGGAAATGGTGCCCTCCCCGAACTTGGGATGGAAGACTCGCTGGCCAGCCTTGTAGTCTGGCAGAACGATCTTGGGAATCGCCGCTGGTGCCGGATCCGATGCGGAGGTCCACGACGTACTTGTGCGACCGGCCATTGCCCCAAGTGAAGTCGAGGAGAGCCTGCCATTGCCACTGGACCGCATCGCCGTGGAACGCGTCACGCTACGAACAGCCTCCGCCGGAATACTCTGCAGGAAGCGCGAAGCGACGCCTGCCTGATACCGTCCGTATGTCATGCGGCTCGCCGCGTACGTCAGGTAGAGCAGTTTTTCTGCTCTGGTGATGCCGACATAGAAGAGACGGCGCTCCTCCTCCATGGGGGACTTGTCGAATGGTTCGGCCTCGATCGAGCGGCTGATCGGAAGAAGGCCTTCCTCTACTCCGGTGATGAAGACAACTGGAAACTCGAGGCCCTTGGCCGAATGCAGAGTGATAAGGGTGACCTGCCCACGCTCGTCGTTCTTCATGGAATCGACATCGGCAATCAGTGAAACCTGCTCCAGATAGCTTGCAAGTGCTTCCGAGGGATCGACCTGATCGAAGCTTTCGAGGTCGGCTCTGAGTTCCAGAACATTCGCCCAGCGCTGCAAATCTTCTTCCGTGCCCTGATTGAACGATTCGCGGTAGCCGGTCTGTTGCACGATCGCGTCGAACAGTTCGGCGAGGCTGGAGGTCTGACTGCGTTCCCGCAGGATCGCGAGCACCTTTCCGATCCGTTCCGCTCCGGCGCGACCGGGACCGCTGAAGGCCGGAGATTCGATGGCGTCGATCCCCGGTTCCCGCGTGCCGGGAACGATCGCCAGAAACGCGTCGATCACCGGTCGCCGGTTCTCGGCGGCCCAGGTGGCAGCCGCGTCCAGCGCCTTCGGTCCGAACCCACGTCCGATCGGCATGTTGTCGATCACGCGTTCGAGGCTGATGCGATCCGCCGGGTTGTGGAGCAGGCGCAGCATGGCGAGGACATCGCGCACTTCCTTGCGCTCATAGAAGCGCAGGCCGCCGACGATCCGATAGGGGATATCCGTGACCCGGAAGCCCTCTTCCAGAACTCGACTTTGGGCGGTGGTGCGATACATGATCGCGATGTCTTCCGCCTGATATTTGCCGGAGTTCACCAACCGGCGAATCTCGCTGACAACGAATTGGGCCTCATGGTTCTGATCGGCCAATTCTCGAAGGGCGATCGGTTCTCCCTCGGGATTGTTCGTGCGGATGCTGCGATCGATCCGTTGCTCGTTGTCGCGAATCAGGCGATCGGCAGCCTGCACGATGCGCTGGGTCGAGCGGTAGTTGATCTCCAGGTGAATCTGGGTCGCATCCGGATAGTCCTTCTCGAAATCGAGAATGTTCTTGATATCGGCCTGCCGCCAGCCGTAGATCGATTGATCGGGATCGCCGACGACGAACAGGTTCCGGTATCGATCGGAAAGGGCGGAAACCATCACGTATTGCACGCGGTTGGTGTCCTGATACTCATCGACCATGATGTAGCGATATTGCTGCTGATAGCGTTCCATGATCGCGGGTGACTGGTCGAAGAGCCGGATCGGCAACCCGAGCAGGTCATCGAAATCGACGGCATTGTTCGCGCGCAACTGCCGCTCGTATTCCTTGTACACGCGCACCGCCAACTCGTCGTCGTAGGTTTCGGTCTGTTCCGCCATCTCTTCGGGCGACTTCAGGACGCTCTTGGCGGCGGAGATTTTGGAAAGCATGCGACGGGGGACAACCTGTTTCGGATCCTGGCCGATGGTAACGATTGCGCGCCTGGCAGTTTCGACCTGATCGCCGCTGTCGTAGATCAGGAAATTCGGAAGGAGGTTGAGCTTGTCGGCGACCAGACCGGGATTCTGGCGAAGGATGCGAACACCCAGCGAGTGGAAGGTACCCATGACGAGACCGTCGCTGCCACCTTCCAGAACCAGCCGATCGATGCGATCGCGCATCTCACGGGCGGCCTTGTTGGTGAATGTGACCGCCAGAATCTGACTCGGATAGACACCCTTTTCCTCGATCAGATGGGCGATGCGATGGGTGAGAACGCGTGTCTTGCCCGAACCGGGACCAGCGACGACGAGAACCGGTCCCTCGGTCGTGAGGACGGCTCGCTGCTGGTCCGGGTTAAGTCCATCGAGCAATCGGGAAGGGTTGTCGAGCATGATCCGGTTCGTTCCTCTGGGGATTCGCGAGTGGTTTGAAATCGAGATTGGCGGAAAGACGGAGCAGGATTGTCGGAGATGCGGTTTGGCCTCTCAACGTTCCTCCGGGCAATCGGTTGATACGAGTTTAGCACTCCCGTTCGAGAGTGTACGGACTCGGCCGTCGATGGATCGCGCCGAATCTTTTGGTTCGGTTGGGAAATCGGTGTTGGCCTCGGCACCGGACGGCGCTCCCGTCCAAGTTGACTCGGTGGGTGGAGTTTGGTAGGCTAAGCGCCGTTGCCAATGTCGACGTAGCTCAGCGGCAGAGCTAGGGACTCATAAGCCCTCGGTCGGTGGTTCGATTCCACCCGTCGACACCATACGGAAAGCCCAGAGAATCAACGGAATCGAGACGCATCAACCCTACGAGGGTTGGTGCTTTTTGGCGATTGACCCCACAGAATACCCCAACCAGCTTTCGGAACGACCTTTTTGGCACGGTGCGCGACCCCGCGACCATGGAGATCAGGATGTACGCTCGGTGTCGCTCGGTCACAACGTCATTCGGTTGCATTGTCGTAAACGTGGTGGTATTCTCGATATTAGAGATAGGTTTTCTCCTATCCCGTATACCAATCACTCTGCTTCGCAGAGCGCTCCCGAGCGCGCGAGTATCCATCCGATATCGGATAGGAAGTTCTCAATGCGCGTCTTGGGAAGACAATCAAATACAGGGCTCCCCCAAACCCGCGTTTTGCTGACGCCAGGTTCGACGCTGAATCAGCGACGCACCTTCTGGGGAGGGGCACCCCGACTTGTACATGGACTCCACCGCGTTTATCGCGCTCGAGTTCTATATGAGTCGGGGTTTTTGCGTTCCCGGAAAGGAGTGTCAAGCCGATGAGCTTTTGACGAGGAAATGTGTCGGCAGCGTGCAGGCACTAGGGAGAACAAGAAAGGGTTGGCCATGAGCATCGATATCGACCGAGAGACGATCAACATCCCGCAAGTCGCAAAAATCCTGGGGATCTCGGCGCCGGTGGCGTATCAGCTTGCGCGGCAAGACCGGCTGCCGACGCCGGTAATCAAACTGGGTCGCAGATTGGTCGTCAGCCGGCGAGCGTTGGAAGCCGTTCTCGATCGCCGCCACGACGAGGGTCGTGATCAGGTCGCATAGGCAAATGCCCCGAGGGCGCAATCCCGGGGCATTCACAAGGAGTATTGAAAACGTGTCAAATCAATTGTATCAGAATCAAGAACAGAATGAAATCAGCCTCGCACGTGTGGCGGTGGAATACGCCCAACAGGACATTCCTGTTTACCCGCTTTACGGCATCGACGGGGACGGCTGCACGTGTGGCAACCCTGAATGCAAACATCCCGGAAAGCATCCTCACGGTCGACTCGCTCACCACGGAATGCTTGATGCCACGACCGATGTGAAGCAGGTGCGGTCCTGGTGGAGTCAGGAGCCTCGCGCCAATATCGGAACTCCAACCGGAGAGGTGTTTCATCGCCTCGTCATTGACATCGACGCACGGCATGGCGGATGGGATACGGCTGATCTTCTTGAGGACCAATATGGTTCATTTCCTTCCACAATTACCGCCTCGACCGGAGGGGGTGGATTGCATATTCACCTGCAGTACCCCAAAGGCGTTGATATCCGAAGCAAGACAGGGATCCTCGGACCTGGCATTGACATTCGAGCTAATGGCGGTAGCGCAATTCTCCCCCCAAGTCTCCATATCTCTGGAAATCGCTATGCATGGACCTACCTCGTTTCTGAGGAATCGGCCGACAGACCTGTCTCATTGGCCCGCGCGCCCATGTGGCTCCTTGCGTTGGCGCAAGGCCCTCGATCGTTCCCGAGGATCGTTCCCCCCGACGTTTTGCATAGGGGAACGGGAAGGGGGAACGATCGCGTTCCTTCCTGGGATGACGGCGGCACGATTGGATCCGGACAGCGGAATGCCGAACTCGCATCGAAAGCCGGGGTAATGCGCGGCGCCGGCTTTACCCAAGATGAGATTCTCGTTGCACTCCTTAAGCTGAACGCGGATCGTTGCTCCCCACCACTCCCGGAACGGGAAGTCGCGGGAATTGCCCGCTCGATCTCTCGGTACGCACCTAATACCCGCGTGTCCTTCCATCAGTCACCACAAGGGTTCACGCCGATCCGGGTCTCGAATGGAAAGGTCGCGTGATGGAGGACGCGGCGATCATGTCCTTCACGCCGATCTCTGTGAAGGAGCTCATGCGACTGAAGATTGAAGAACCGGCATGGCTGGTTGATGGAGTTGTTGTGGCTGGGTCAGCGACCTTGCTCTCCGGGCGAGAGAAATCAGGAAAGGGCTGGCTTTGCATTGACCTTGCGTGCTCGATTGCTCTCGGTGAGCCATGGCTCGGACGCGCGGTGCTCGAGGGTCCGGTTATCTACCTGGCGCTTGAGGAGAGCGTGCGCACGTTGCGCGATCGTATCCGCATCCGCGTCGGCAATCGTCTCGATGCCCCTCTCTACATCGTCCGGCTTGATGGAAGCACGGAGGAAACGTTCGCGCTCGAGAACCCTGAGTCGGTATCGGCGTTGATTGCCCTTATCGATGAAATACGACCTGTAGCTGTCATTCTGGACACCCTGCGGGAGTCGCACAGCGGGCGTGAGGACAGTTCCGATGATATGGCGCCGCGCCTCCGTCCAATCCGCCAGATTGCCCACCAGCTCGATGTGACATTGATCGTCACCCACCACCAGTCGAAGATGGCCGGCGCTTCGCGAGGGTCCACGGCCATTCGCGCATCGTTCGATGACGAGATCTCGTTCACGC
>JAABUN010001002.1_pt1 | contig 67449 bp, 3 predicted proteins | sample 5559311 | NCBI WGS metagenome assembly JAABUN01 (sample SAMN10711877, study PRJNA513370) | rock metagenome | isolation source: Antarctica rocks | place: Antarctica: Victoria Land, Siegfried Peak sud | reverse complement strand
TTTACTAATTTCTACTATTATTTTATTAAGTACTATTCCTCTATTACCGCGGCGTTAATAGACTATCTAAAAAATAATTATCTATATATTAAAAATAGAAAGTTAATATTAAGTAATATTATAAGAGCGGCGTTTAAGTAGCTAAAGCGACTCTTTTAAGAGGCGCTATTACTTATATATTTTAACCTTATAGGAGAAATCCGACTAGAGACTAATACTTTAATACTAGCTATTACAGCTATTTTATCGTAGAAGTTCCTAGTCGGCGGTAAAGGGGCGGAGGTAGAGTAGTACCTAGTCACTTTCTATTCCCGTAAATTATATTCAGCGGAAACTAGATATAAGACCCACGACTAGGAACTACTTATAATAGTTAAAGCGTTCTAGGTATAGAGGTACTTCTTAGAAGGTAGCTTATACCTAATTATAGTAATTACTAATTATAATAACTTAAGGTATTTCTAGACGACGTCGTCGTTAATAAGGAGATAAGCACGTTAGGTAATAAAGCTTATAGCGTATAACTTTAAGATATGCTATTATATAGGTATTAAGAACCTAGCTAACGCCCTATTAAGGCGACTAGATTATATACTAGTAATAGATAAAGAAGATACTTATCTACTAATATTATAGAATAAGTTAAAGAATATTAGGTATATTCCTTCTAATAAGTACCGTGCGTATAGCGTTTATAAAGGTCTATAAGATAGTAAGGCCTATAGCTATAATCAGCGTGAAAGGTTAGAGATAGGGCTTAGAAAGCCTATACCCTAAAAACGGGGGAGAGTAACGCGCTCTTAGGGATATAGAGTAGTATAGGTAATAGCCTAAACCCTATTATAGGATAGTTTAATATTAATTAAATAGTATATAGAAGGTATATTATAGCCGCGTTAATAATAGAGCGCGTATAGAATAAATATAGCGACTTAATATTAGAGATACTTTAATATCTCTAAGAGGGAGATAAGGATATTTATAATAAGAAATAATTATTAAAGTCTTAAGGCTATAAAAAGGCCGCTAACGTATCTCTATTAGTAGATAAGATAGGGGTCCTCTATAAAGGCGGCGTAGTTTTTATACCTAGTAATAAAGTAATTAGATAAGAAATCTTAAAGCTTTATTATAATAACCCTTATACTAGCTACTAATTATAGAAGTATACGTAGGAGCTTATTAAGCGGAAGTTCTATTAGAAATTAATAGGATAAGATATTTATAATTATATATAAGAATACTTAACCTACTAATTAATAAAGCCGCGTAGATATACTATCCTAATATACTATTACTATTATTAATACTTATAAGACCCTTTTAAGAAATTATAATAGATTTTATTACGGATCTCCCTCTAAGTAAATAGAAGGGTAGTATCTACGACGCGATCTTAGTAGTTATAGACTACTATATTAAGGTAGCTAGGTATTTACCTATTATAAAGATAGTTAATACTATTAGTATTACTAACCTATTATACTATAAAATCTTCTTAAAGTTTAGTTAGCTAGAAGGTATTATTAGTAATTAAGAGATAGTATTTATAAGTAGCTTCTAGGTAGCTATATATTATTATACTAATATAAAAAGAAAGCTTAGTACTACTTTCTATCCCTAAATAGATAATTAAATAGAGAGATAGAATAGTACGCTTAAGTAGTATTTACGCTACTATTCCACTTAGAGATAAGATAACTAGGTAGAGTTACTTTATCTAGTAGAGTTTATATATAATTATATGAAGTATACTAGTACCGGGTTACCTCTATATAAGGCGCTTTATAGCTACTTACCTAAGCTAGATATAGAGCTTTTAGAGCTATTATTAGGAGAAGTCCTATTAGTATAGGAAAGGGTTAAGTTACTTTAGAAATAAAGGGAAGGTTTAAAGTAGTACCTATACTAAGCGTAAGCTATATAAGTAGAGTATATAAATAAATAATAAAAGTAAAGATAATATAATATAAGTAATTATATCTTATTAAATATAAAGTATATTAGATTAGTATAAGTAACTAAGAAACTATTATAGTATTATCTACGGCCTTTTAAGGTCCTTAATTATATTAGTAGTTAGGCGTATAAGTTATAACTACCTAATACCTTTTATATATATAATATCTTTCACGTCTTATTAGTAGAGCTATATAAAGGTAATAATAAGAGTATAATAGAAGCCGCGTAAGTAGAGCTTATAAATAATAAAGATAAATAGGAGGTTAAAGCTATTCTTAATTATAAAATCTCCTATAATAAACCTTAGTATTTAGTAAAGTAGAAGGGTTAGTCTTATAATTATAATTAATAGCTATATAAACGGGACTTAGTTAATACGCTAGATATATTAGAAAGATTTAAGTAAGATTACCCTAAGGTATAAAGTTTATATTATATAGGAGGGAAAGAGATTTTAATTGTTATTAATAAAAAAGAAAAGATACCTAAGGCTACTAAGGGTACTATACTAGAGGGCCGTTATATTATACTAGTAGCGGTACTAGGCCTATTACTCTTACTACTACTAATAGAATCCTCCTCCTTATCCTTATCTTTATCCTCTATAATAGGAGGGAGGCGCTCTTATAATATATTAGTAAGGCTTTAATAAGGCTTCTAAAGGGGATATAGAAGTATATATACGCTAGTAGAGGATATTAAGAATACCCTTAAGGGCATTTATAATACGGCTAGTAACGGCGGGGTCTACCGTAGCTAAGGTAGCGGCGGTAGAGCATGTAGGAGTGCGGTAGAGGTAGTAACGGTATTAGTAAATAAGCCTATTAAAGGTTTACTAGAATCTAGTAAGCTAAGGGAGGTTAGAGCCGGTATCTAAAGTAGTTATAGTATCTAAGGCCTATAAGAGGCGAGCGTAGGACTAATAAGTAAGGGTAGGGATTTCCTATTTATACTTAGTATTAAGATACTTATAATAATTATATCTAGTAGAGCTAGGGGAGGCGCGTATATAGAGTAGACTATTAAAGGGGTAAGTAAAGCCTTAACTAAAAATATTAGACTTATAACTCTTTACTTTAAAATATAGTATACTAGAGGTATACTATATAAGATAATATAAGAATAGGCTATAAGTAACTTAGTAAAGGAGGTTAAATACTACTATAAGGGGGGATAGTAGGAGCCTTTATTAATTAGTAGAGGGTAAGTTAATTATTAAGGATTACTTATAAAGTGACTACTAGAAGTATAAGGAGGTATAATAAGGTGTAGAGGGGGCGATAAAGTAAATAAGAATTGAAAAGGACTTAATATAATTAATAAAAAATAAAAGATATTATAATTAGAAGAAGGATATTAAAGTTATATAAAGAAGGTACGCTTTAAGTACTTAGTAAACCCTTAATAGTAATATCTTCCTATTTACTTTAAAATACTAAGACTTCTAACTACTTCTATAATAAATTAATAAAGAATAATAGGAAGTAGAATAAGAATATATTATAGTATAAAGATTATATATAGGAGTATTATCTATAATTATTATAGTTTAATAAAACTATATATTCCTTAAGGCTTAGCTTAGAGGGCCTTATAATTAATTATATTATTACGCTCTTATTAGAGCTAGGTTCTATTACTAAGGGAGCGCCTTTAATAGATTATAACCTTTTATACTCTTAGAGCCTAAGAGCCTAGATAGGGAGATAATTATAAGGACTAGTTAGGAATACGGCGCTACTATTAACGTGGCGTCTATAATGCGTAGTAGTATAACGCTACCCCTTTTCCTATAGTATATAGAGGAGGGAATTCCCCTTAAAAGAGAAGGGTAGCGATTAGTCTTACTATTAATAAGAATAGAGAGTTCTATATATATATATATACGCACCGCTTATAGTACTTAATAGCTACGTTATTACGTACTACTCTTATAGTAATCTAGTAAGTAGGCTATAAGCCCTTTTTATATATCTTAGAAATTAGTATTAACACTTACTCTTATAGCTAAGAGGGCGAGTTTATAATTAGCGAGAGTCTATTAGTAATAATATAGGTATATTAAAGAGGCGGAGGTAGGACTAATAGTTACTATCTACTAGGGTTTAAGCGATACCGTCTAGTAGAATTAGCCTATTATTACTCTCCGCAATTACTATAAAGTAGAATAGAAGGGATAAGTAATAGCGGTAAGGGACGGTAAGGTCTAAGAATAGACTAGGTTTATTTAATTAGTAGTAGAAGTTCTTATAACCTAGAATAAAATATTAACTTTAGAAAAAGTTTTTATAATTATTATTTTAGTTATTATATTTACTTAATATAACCTTCTATACTCCTCTTTATAGATACTAAGCTCCTCTTAGTAATTATAGGATATCCTATAAATATCCTATCCTATAAAGAGGTCCTACGAAAATCCTATCCCACTAAAAAATCCCATCCTATTCCCGTCCTATATCTTTATAAAGATATAGGATTAGGACCTAATTTACCTATCCTATCCCACGGTCCTATACCATTCCACGTGGGATATCCCGTGGGATATCCTATATCTTTCCGGCTAGTAATCTAATTTATAAGACTAAAAAGCTACTAGATACTAGGACCTATTATTATCCTAATAAAATAAGATAATAGTTATAATAAAATTAGATATATCTATTTTAATCTAAATTTTCTTATTAGGATTAAAATATATTAAGATAGGTATAATTATAAAGGTGTAATATAGGTTATAAAATACCTTCTCTTTACTAGTATCTTATATAAATAGTCTTAACTTCTTCTTATCCTTACTACCTTTTAAAAGGCTAGTTAAAGGAGATAATATTTATAAATAATAGTATATAAAATATTAGTAGAAGTTTATAAATCCTAAGAATACTTAGATTTCCTAATATATAATTAGTACTAGTTAGTCTTAGATAGTAAAAACCCTACGGCTATCTATTAATATACTAGTAGTACTTATAATAAATCTAACGAATTCTAATAAATTAGTATAGAATTTATATTTCTTTTAGTTTATAAAAAGTTATAACTTTTATAACTACTTAAGTACCTAGTAAATATATTACTTCTAACTTAAAATATCTTCTAAATAAATTAAAATATTATTAAGGTATACTATATAAGTAATATCTATTAACCTTATTAAAGCTCTATTAATATAAGCTTAGAAAGTTACTAAAGTATTTCCTAACTTAAATAGTTTAACTATATATTTAAAATAATTATACCGCGTATAAAACGCCGTCTTCTACTTATTACCCTTATAAATATAAATCTTATAATAGGTATCTTTAAAGTCTAACTTAATAAATATCTTTATACCTTATAAGTAATTAAGTATTTTACTAATTAAAGGGAGAGGATAATAACTTTTTATTATTACCTTATTTAAACTTTAATAGTTAATATATAGTTATAAGCTACTATCTTTCTTTAGTATAAATAAAATAGGAGCTCTAGTAGGGCTAGTAGACTACGTCGGCAATTTCTGAAAACCCGGAGGGGTACCCGGGGCCGGCCCCGGGCCGCCCTGGGCCCTGGCGTGGTTTGAGAAAGCTTGCCCTGGGGCGGCAGGGGCAGACACGAGTCCGCCTGGGGCTATAGGGGCTACAGGGGCAACCTACCAAGCGCCCGGGGCCCCAAGGGGCGCGCTAAGATTAAGCTTTTAGGCGCTAAGCGATAGCGTTCCGGTACGCCATCATTAGGCTTCCGGGCGCTAGGGAATAGCGTCAAGGTACCCGCAACAGCAACGCTGTCACATCATCCAACATACCAAGTCAACATGGCTACCACGTCATCAACCCCTACCCAGGCCTGCCCCAGCGCATCACCCCCGCGTAGAAATTGGCTGAATCGATCGATTCCGGGGTCGCTTTTAGGGTGGCGTTGGGGGTGGCTCCGGGGTACGCTACCCGAGTCCCCCGTCGATCATGGAACATTAAAACTTTTGAAGTTCTACTTAGTAAGCAGCCACGTGACATAATTTCGCTTAGTAAGCAGTCACGTGACCTCCTAGAATCTACTAACTAGTAGATTTCGAAAAAATTGCTTAGTCAGCAGTCACGTGACACTACCCTTGGAGCCCGGAGCGGCCCCGGGGCCTTGCAACACGCTGCGACAGGCCCGGGGCTGGCCCGGGGCCCCCGGGGCCGGCCCCGGGCCTGCGGGCATAAGGTCTTTGCCAAGGGCATAGGGGCGAGTTGAGATCTTGCCGACGTATCTATTAGATAATAAGAGGCCGAATAAGTACTACTAGGATATTACTAGTAAGCCGTAGTTATACTAACTAGATGTATTAAGATATCCTAATATATATCTACTAAGTATAAGCTTAGTCTAGGCCTCCTATTACCTAGATATTACCCCGTACTTCTAAGGAAGGTTACTTAAAGCAGGCTGTAAGGTAGCGCGTAAAGCGTATATATACTTAAGTCTAATACTAGGGTACTAAGAAAGTATCCCTATTTATACTAGAGTAGTAATATAAAAGGGGGAGATTTAAAAGATAAGGGTTAATCCTTATATAATACTATCTAAAGCTAAGAGCCTAGAAGGATTCTAAGAGGGTATTAGGGGTTAATAGTACTAATTAGGTATATTTTTAGAGGTATTAAGCTATAAAGTATATAGCTATATTCTACCCTAACTATATAAAGGGGAGGAAGTAGATACTAAAAGGTAGGGTTAAATAACTTTTACTAGATAGTATTAACTTTAAAGGGATTTAGGGCGGCGACTAAGTAGGTTATTTAATAGGGTATATTTAGCTAGTTTATACTAATAGAGAAGTAACTCTTTAAAGTTATATAAGAGTAGGTAACCTAAGTAAAAGATATATATAAGATAATATAAAGAGTATAAGATAGAATAGTATATAATATCTAGAGGTCTAGAAAAGTAATAGTAAATAGGATAGGAGATAGGGTTTTCTTTTATAATTTATAGTTTCCTCTTTAATAAGTAAGATATAGACCGCCCTTATTAGTTCTAAGTAGCTAGATAGTAGAGTATAAAATATAACTATAAGTATAAATTATGTATTAACTAGGTATAAATAGTATTATTATTTTAACCTATTTAGTACTTTATAAGAAATTAAAGTCTTTAGATTCTAAGGAGAGTATAGTTATAAAGGTAAAACTAGAAGATATTAATAGAAGGATACTACTAGTTATAAAGCTTACAACTTAATTTAACTTAATATAAGGAAACTTACTAGGTCTAGATATAATAAGTAATAATAGATTATAAGCTCTTTCTTAATCTTATAAGTAGTAGTATATAACTATTCTTAGTAAGTAGAGTAATTTATCTCCTTAATTATTATAATAAATAAGACTTTAATCTACTAAATAGCTAGGTTAACTCCAGCTAGCTACTAGCTTCTTAGATAGACTATTAGCTTAAGCTAATAGAAGTTTAAAGTAATAGTAGATTAATATATATTACTAGAGGGTCGCTATCTCAGTGCGAGATTAGTAATTAAGCTAGGGACTCCCTAGAAACCTAACTACTCTAGGGGCTAAGCTCCCTAAAAACCCGCTAAGATCTATAATTCTAGGGGTGCTGTTAGCTATGCTATAGCCCATGCTATACCCTATACTATCCCTCATGCTGTAGCCTAATGCTGTACCCCATGCTATAGGGACTGCTGTAGGGACTGCTGTAGCTATGCTCTAGGTAATGCTGTAGCCATGCTATAGCCAATGCTCTAGGGACTGCTATAGGCTTTGCTGTAGCTAATGCTATAGAGACTGCTGTAGGGACTGCTGTAGGGGCTGCTGTACCCATGCTGTAGCCCCCCCATGCTGTCCCCATGCTATCCCCTATGCTGTACCCATGCTGTAGCCCATGCTGTCCCCCATACTGTCCCCCATGCTGTCCCCCATGCTGTCCCCCATGCTGTAGGGACTGCTGTAGCCATGCTGGACCCATGCCGTAGGCCATGCTAGACCCCATGCTGTAGGCATGCTATTGCCATGCTGTAGGGAATGCTTGCTGTAGCCATGCTGTAGCCATGCTATAGGGAATGCTGTAGCCATGCTGTAGGCAACGCTGTAGGCCATGCTGTCCCCCATGCTATAGGGACTGCTGTCCCCCATGCTGGACCCATGCTGTAGCCATGATGTAGCCAATGCTGTAGCCATACTGTCCTCATGCTGTCCCCCATGCTGTCCCCCATGCTGTCCCCCATGCTGTCCCCCATGCTGTCCCTCATGCTGGACCTATGCTGTAGCCATGCTGGACCCATGCTGTAGCTATGCTGTAGCTATGCTGTAGCCAATGCTGTAGCCATGATGTCCCTCATGCTGTCCCCCATGCTGTCCCTCATGCTGTCCCCCATGCTGTAGGGACTACTATAGCCATGCTGTAGGTAATACTATAGCCATGCTATGGGTAATACTGTAGCCATGCTATTGTTATGCTATTGTCTTGCTGCAGGCAATACTGTAAAGAAAAGTTCCTAGGGAAATTAGATCACGTGAGGTACATTGCTTGGCGGCAAAACCTTAAATAGTCACAGTATTATATAGATAAGCCTATTAAAATTAATACTTTAGTATATACTAGATATTATATCTAATATTATACTAGTATAGAGAATATTTAGTAGAGGGCCTATACTAATTCTATAGCGAGTTCTACTACTAGAGCCGTCTTATTATATATAAAGTAGTAGGCCTAATAATTAGTTGTAGGTCTTAGGTATATACTATCCCTCTAGTATATAGAGTTAAATATTACTTATAAGGTAACCTATAAGGATAGTAGTTAGTAAAGATAGATTTATTAAAAAGTGAAATAAAGAAACGGAAAAAGTAATATAAGTAACTAAAGCCTTAAATAGCTCCTAAAAAGCTCCCCTCTATAGCTTATAAAGAAACGGCCTACTCCTCCTCTACTACTCCTTCTCTCCACTCTACTAGGAAGAGGCAAGGCGGCTGGTATAGGCATAAGACCGGGTGAGATACTAAAATATTACCCCCTACTAGGGCCTTAATAATAACCTAGGTACGCTAACTTTACTTAGAAATGCGTCGTGGAAAGCTTAGAGGGAAGCGAGAGCGTTAAACTTACCTTACCGTTACAGCCCTTTCAGACCTCGTTACCCCTCTTGCCCTCGACTATAATGTGCTTATAATTCACATAATTAGTGTAATAGTAGCGGTAGGAGGCATGCTCCCCGTTAAAGAGTATCCTGTTGATCGCGTCGGCGTTATAATTCTCTAAATCAGCCGGCTAATTCCCTTAGGTCTAAGTCTATTATTTAATATACGAGTGGTGGACTATAACCGTAATATAGTAAGCTCCGTACGGCTTCGGCCGCTCCCCCCGCCCTATTCCTTGCGGCGCCTAAGTACTAGAGCTATCTTGAACTGTAGTAATCTTGTAAGGCCTAGTTAGCACTAGCATTACCTGTCTTAACTGCGAATCATACGCGACCGATGAAATAGATCAAGAAAGGCTGGAGTTTACACACCTATAGGTAACCGTTCTCTAAACGGTTGGCTCCCTTCTGCCCTAGCAGGCAGCCCAGGGAATTGGTGGTGGCGGCGGCGTAGCCGGAGCCGGACTTATCCTTATAGCTACTAATAAGGCGGCTGAGGGTGGCGCTCCAAGCGGACTTGGGGGTATCTAACGCCCACTGCGAGGGGTATAGCGGCGCAGGACTCGGGGCTGGTAGGGGCGGCGGTAGCGACTTGAGGGCCGGCAAAGGCAAAGGACGCGAGGCAAGGGGAGAGGCAAGAGGTGCTAGAAGGGCGCGGCTTTGGCGGCGCTTGGCGGGAGGAGAGGAGGCGGGCTCCGAGGACGCTAAGAGGCGCTTCACATTGCCGTAGCTAGCGGCGAGAGGGGTTCTCTTGGCGCTCGGCGCGCCGAATGAAAACTCTGATTGCTTCATGTTTGCGTGAGGATTGTAGACGGGAATTTGCTCCTATTTGACTTGAAGGCGTCTGGCTGTATAGCTAGTACCTTCCATTAGAATTACACTTACCTATTATTAATAGGAAACCGTTCTTTCTACTCCGCTCTAGCGGAGAGGGTATAATAACGGCGTCGCTTCTACTCCTATAGTAATAAATCCCGCTCCTTCTAATTATTATACGAAGTCTATTAAATAGGCTTATAATATAGCTTAACTAAAGCTTATCCTTCTTTAACTTAGACGTTCCCGCTTTAATCTTACTACTTAAACTTCTAAGTCTTTTAGTTAACTTACTAGGACTACGCTTCTCAGCCTAATAGATATCTCCGTAAAATAAATCTTTTTTAAAGTAGTAAAAGAAACTCTACTATAATACTCTTAATCTACTAGGAGTAATAATAATAAGTCTAGTTTAAACTAGCTATACTATCTAAGTAGTATCTTTAAGCTTAGTTAATAAATTATTATAATATTATAATAATATCTTAATATATCTAGTTAGTACGACTACGACTTACTAGTAATATTCTAGTAGTACTTATTTAGCTTCTTATTATCTAATAGATATCCTTTTATTTAGATATCTAAGAGGCTATATAGCTTCCTTATAGGGTATTTAAGTAGTCTTCCCTCTACCTTTTTAAAAAGTAGAGATTAGTTCTTTTATAATTATAAAGTTACTAGGGTATTTAATCTATTATTATAATACTATCTATTTACTAGTAGTTTATACTATCTATTCTAGCCCTTAAAAACTAGCCTCTTAGTTTAATTTCTAATAGTTCTAATCTCTCTACCTTCTAAGGGGGATAGTTTAGATTAAAATAGTATAATAATATAAAGATATCTAATACTAAGTAAGATAAAAATATACTAGAAGTTAATTAAAATAAAACTAATATAACGCTAGAGTTTAATATAAAAGATATTAAAGTAATAAAAAAATAATATACTTAGAAATAGGATTTCTAATAAAACCCTTACTAGTACTATTATACTTAATAAACTTATTACTACTATTAAAGTTAAAGAAGAGTAGTTAATAAAGGAAAGAAAGCTTTAAGGTATCTAGGAGAAAGTAGCTTAAATATAAGTAGAAGTAAATAAAGCTCTACTAGATTTATAATAAATTACTAGTAGATTACTAGGTAGAATATAATATAAGTTAAGACTTAACTTAATAATAACCTAATACCTTATAAATTAAGGTACTGATATACGGGGTATATTAGATTATAGAATAAGCTCTATCTTTAATAGTTTTACCTTAAGTCTATTTGTAAGAGGTTAGTTAGAAGAGTTTAATAATAGATACCTTAAGAGCTACTTAAAGCCTAAGGACTTACCCTTTTATAAAGGGAAGAATATATCTTCTTACTATAATAGGAAATATATAATTTAGGACCCTAAGCTTATTATAACTTATTAGTTAGTTAATAAGTCTCCTAGATTCCTTTCCTAGACTAGCGTAAATATTAGAACTCTAATATTTCTTTATATTTTACCTATATTTATACCTACGCTCTATAATATTTTCTAATTAAATAAAGTTATATAACCTATTTTAATATGCTTAATACTCTGAAAATAATTAAAATTAGTGTAGTAGTTTAAAAGATCTATTAAAATAAATAGATTTCTCTACTAAATTCTATATACTAATAGCTAGAATATAGATTATAAGTAATAAAAATCCTCCTATTATTTATATTTTAGCTATTCTAGAGTCTTTACTACCCTCTTCTCCCTTCCCCTTTTCCCCTTTAACTTACGGCGGATCCTCGCGTTCCCTTCCTTAGTTAATAGGTAGATCCCCCGTATTATTAATATATATAGTACTAACTAGTTAAAGCCTATCTTTATTAATAAGACCCCTAATTCTACCTTTAATACTTATATACTAATTACCTTAAAAGCCCTAAGTACCGTCCTTAAGTACCTATTTTATATGGTTTCTAACGCCGTAATATTAGCCTTCTTTACCTCTAGTATCCCCTTTAGGCTATACTATATCTCCGCTGTATAGGTTATTACTAGCCGGATTATAATATTATAGACCTATCTTGCCCTATTAAGTATAGCGCTCTATATTAAACTAGTAATAACTAATAGGGCTAGCTTCTATATCTCTATTTTTAACCTTACCTTATTAATATATAGGCCCTACCTTAGTTTATTATTAATATAAAGCCTAAGGACTCTTATTAATACCTCTAGGTATACTACATCGGTAATCTGGGGGAGCCTGCATTTCCTAAAAATATGCGCATTTTGCGCATTTTACGCACGAATGACAGGCGCGCTCATGTGTCAGCCCTGGGGCTGGGAATGACACCGTGAGTTGCAAATGCGCATTTAGCAACTTTTAGAAATACTAGGTAATAGGACTAATAGGGGATAAGTCCTACTAATTAGCTATAATATAACTATATTAGGCTAGTACTAACTAGGTAATTATAATAAGGTACTAAGTCTTAATAGTAGTTAATAGTACTAATACTTAATAAGAGAAATAATCGCAGGCGTAATATAGGGATAGGATATAAGGCTAGGCTAAAGGGGGGTACTCTACGCGTATATAAATCACGTGAATCGACTGTATTTAAAACCTATATTACGCTAGCGTTAATGACGTAGCCGCTATAATTCTAGCAAGCTTCCCGTTTCTTCCCGGCGCTAGGGGAAAATCACGGATTTAAGGCCTTAAATCCGGATTTTCTATATTCAGGATTTTTAGGCTAAAATAAAAACCCCCTAAAATATTCCTATTTATTACTAGCATTTACCTAAAAAAAGCGCTTTTAGATTTAGCAGTTTAGATTTTCTATACGGGTTCCTAGTTTGCCGATAAAGTAGGCCTAATAACTATTTATTAATACTCTAATACTAGGTAACTATTATAAATAATCCCTTAGATCTAAAATTAATATTTTTAGTAATATTTACCCTATATCTCTTATAATACTTAAAGGGGGTCTTAGTATTTATAAAAGTTTATATAAATATCTATTATATTTAGACTTAAATTTACCTTATAACTATTATTACTTACTAATAAATAAAAGAATTATATTTTTAAGTATACTTTTCCTAAGTAAAAATCTTGAATTTTTATAGGTATTTTCTAGTACTCTTATAATATATATAAGTAAATAAATAAATAAAATAGAAAAAATAGTAGAAAACGGCTTGAACGTATAGGTACTAGGCGGCGAAGCGTTTGAGAAACGCGTATAAGAGACGAGTAGAGGAGTAATATAATAGCCTAATCCTAATCGGGGGCCTAATAGAGGCGGAGGTAGTGGAACTAGGGAGGAAGGGGAGAGTAGAGGACCACGCGTCGGGGTAGAGGTTACGGGGGCCTTTACCCTATTTATAGACTTAGTAAATACGATAATACTTAGATTATAACGTATAAACGATATTAGAGCTACGAATAAGCTAAGTAGCTAGGCTACTATAATAATAACGGCCCTTAAGGCTATTAAAAACACGCGATTTAAGGACTTAAACGCGTCTAGATAGAAGATTTTAATAGTAGGTATTAGCCTAGTATAGGCATATATTAAGGAACTCTAACTAAAGGAGAGGAAAAATAAGGAAAGGGACTAGGAATATAATAAGCCTAGGACTACTAGTTAGGCTAGTACCCCGATAAGACAGGGCTCTTTACAGGGCTAATAGAGCTAGGGGAACCCCTTTATAAGGAATATGCTACCGCCCCCCTTATAAGGCCTACACGTGCCGACGCTAAAGGCGGTTGAGGCTAGAAGGGCACGACAGATACTCGTAGTACTAAAGGACGAGAAAGAGAGGGAAGCGGTAGCGGGGATAGTAGGTAAGAGGCTAGTTATAGTATTCTAGGCTACTAGTAATAAATATACGTCAGAGATTATAGCGGCGAATAGATTAAAGAGTAGGGATATACTACTATAAGTCACCTTAATAGAGGTAAGAGAAGTACTAGAAAGGGAGTAGTCGTAGGTAAATACGATATACTACTCCGTAGTAGTAGTAAAGAAATTATTCGGCGTAGTAGTATACGGAGTATAAATATCTATCTTTAATATAAAGGATTAATAGGCGATTAAGGAGAAAATCTAACGGGAGAATAGGGCCCTCTACCCTAACCTAGATATAGTAGAAGGGAGATAGCTAACGAGTACGTATATACTTAGGAAGGTATACTCCTTACTTATAATAAGCGTCGTGTCGCCGGTAATAGTAGACGACCTAATTAGGAAGGGGATAGTAGAGGCGGGCGAGATAAAACTTGCGGAGCGGTATAAATAGAGGGTAAGGCTATTATAATACTCTAAATATTAGTTATACGGGTATATATACCGTAACTACCCTAATAATACCTAATACGCCGACTATAACTAGGGTTATAGTACGGCGGAATATAGGGCGAAGGCTACGGACGCCCTACGAGGGTATACTACGTATAAATAATAAGGCTACTCCTCCTAGTCTAATAAATGCCTAGTAAGGGCTAGGGAGAGGTAACGCGCCAGATAGCTAGTCGCGAACAAGACCCTATTCTATAAGATAAGGCGAGAGCGAGTAATAGCGGTAATAGACGCCGAAGGATTTATAACTATAAGGATAAAGAAGAAGAGAAAGGCTATAACCGACTAGGTAACGTACGACACGCCTAGTAGCGGAGAGTAGCTAGGGCTTTAGAGACCCGGGTATAGGCTAGGGAGGCCGCCTACCTTTAGAAGGCTTATAGTTAAGGAGCTAGGCCAGAAAACATTAGAGGTAAGGACGAGTAGTAGAAAGGAGCTAGCGGATAGCGTTAATAAGCTACTTATAGAAATAGTAGTAAATAACGCTATTAACCTTACTAGGGAGGGTGAATAGGTCGACTAGGGAGAGATAGATATACGAGAAGTAAATAGCGGTACCTTAGATCCGGATATCTAGTATACTAATCCTAAAGATATTATAGTATAATATTAGAAGCGAAATAGGTATAATAATAACCCTACTAGAAGATAGGGTTATCTAGGAAATAGATATCTTAGTAATATAAGAACCCTACTATAACGCTAGGAACCGATCGTCTTATAACCCTAGCTCCGGGGCGTTCTTCCTAGCGTATAAAGCTAGGCGGGATATACGAATATACTTCTATATTAATAAGAGGCTTTAAGTAGATAGCTAGGAGGTAGAGTTCCTTATAAGGGATATTAGTACCTTAAAGCTCCAGCTCCCTACCTAGGAGGATAAGGAATACCTAGCCTACTTCTAGTTATATAATATATATAACCCGAGCCTATTACTAGTAATAAATAAGAACCCGTCAAGCCTACTAATTATAAGGGAGGAGGTTAGGCGACCTAGTAAGTATATCGTAGTAGGGGATTTTAACCTCTACTACCCTAACTAGAATAACCCGGGGCGGTTCTTATACTACCTAGAAGTAGACTAGCTAGTAGGAATTATAGCTAATAACGATATAAACCTAGCCTTACTAGATAGGATAGTTACTTAGAGGGCGAGGGGGTTTAAGAGCGCGATCGACCTAGTCTTTACTACGCCTAGACTTCTTAATATAGTATAAGTCTACTAGGTACGCCTTAAGCTATAATTCGGCTCCGACTACCTTCTTATATATATAGAGCTCGACCTAAGAGTAGAGGAGTAGTAGAGCGTACTAAAGAGGTCGTGGAAGACGGCGGACCCTAAGGAAGTTAGGAAAGGGGCTTAGGCGCTAAGCCGGAAACTAGGTCTCTAACTACTAGAAACTATAAACTAAATAGATAACTACCTCTCGCGGTTATAATAGGGCCTAAAGGAGGTCGTAGATAAGACGGTCCCCTAGGCGAAGCTTAAGGGTAGGAGAAAGACCTTCTAGAACTTAAAATACTAATATACTACCGAGGATACTATAAGAAGTATAAAAGTATTCTAGAGGTATAAAGATACTACTACGGAGGGAGCTAAGAACGCAGCTATTAAGGAAAGGAATAGGGTACTAAGAACGGAGAAGGCGATCGACTTTAAAAGAAAGATTTATAATACTACTAAGTCTTAAAAGGGTATATAAGGCTTCGCTAAGTAGGCGAGGAATAATAGCTCGTCGCTACGGCCCCTCCCTAAGTTCCCCTCTCTAAGGAGGGGTAATAGGGAAGGGGTAGCTAAGACCTTTAAGGAGAAAGTAGAAGTCCTATAAATAATATTCTTCCTACCCCCCCTATAAGCCGACTTAATAGATATCGATAGTATAGAATACTTACTACCGGTAGGTAATAGTAGTAATATTATAAGCGAGGAAGTCTTATAAGCTATCTATAAGCTAAAATAAGATAAGGCCCTAGGGATTAATAGGATCCCGAATCGGTTCCTTAAGCTAATAGTAGACGGGCTCCTTAAGGAGCTTACTTATTTATTTAACGCGTGCTTCTACCTTAACTACTACTTAAGGGAATTTAAAAAGGTTAATACGGTCGTCCTAAAGAAACCGAAGAAGGAGGACTATATAGTACCTAAGGCGTACCGTCTGATAGCGCTATTAAATACCCTTAGAAAGGCCCTAGAATTAATAGTCGTAGGGCGACTTAGCGATTATATTAAAAGTTAAGGCCTCCTCCCGTAATAATAAATAGGGGCGCGAAGGAATAGATTAATAGAGATAGCGCTAGAGATAATTATAAACGCGGTATATACGGTATAAGACTACGGTAGAGGTAATATAACTAGCCTCCTCTTACTAGATATTATAAGAGCCTTTAATAATATCTCCTACCGGAGGCTTATTTATAACCTCCGGTATAAGGGGATCCCTCGCTATATTATAGGCTAGACGGAAAGTTTCCTAGCGGAAAGGTCCTTATCTATTATAATTAGGGGGATAACGAGTAGGATAGAGCCGGTAGAGATAGGGATTCCCTAGGAGTTACTAATCTCCTTTATCCTCTTCCTATTCTTTAACGCGCTACTTATTAAGGAGTATACGGCGGCTAAATTATAGTTATAAGTTAGAGGGTTTATAGATAATATCTACCTACTAGTATATAAGAAAACTACGGAAGGTAATTATAAGACCTTAGAACTAGTATATAAGATCTACCTTAAATAGGCTTTAATATATAAGGCGAGTTTCGCCCCCTAGAAATATAAATTAGTCTATCTTACCTATTACCCCCGTTACTTTAATATAGGTATAGTTATTAACCTAAGGTATATAATAATAAAGTTATAAACGGAGATCTAAGTCCTAGGACTATATATCGACGGTAAATTATAGTAGGGCCCGTACTTAAAGAGGGTATAGGTGAAACTCGCTACCTAGAGCCTCGCCCTATCTATAACGACGGTATTAACCTAGGGAGCTACCCTTAGTAAGGTAAGGAAAGTATATAACGCGATAGTACGGCTAGTTATAACCTACGCGTCCGCCTTATAATATATATTATAAAGACTAAGGGATATAAAGAAGACGCACGTAAGGAAGCTTAAAGTTATCTAAAATAACTACTTAAGACGCGTACTAGGGGTATATAAGGCTACCTTAACGCGAGTACTAGAGGTAGAGTTAGGGATAGCCCTTATATAACTAATACTAGATTACTTAGTTCTCTACCGGTATACGCTAAAGGGGATCTACCTAGTAACGGTAATAGGGAATATACGTATCCGAAGGAAGCTAAACGCTAAGAGGGGGAGGAGGAGAGAGGTAGTAAAATCCCCCGCGGAAGAGAAGAACGAGTAGGCTCTACGCTCCCTACGCCTAGATAACGGGGGCGCGATTATAACTAGGGAGGTAGCCCGCCCCCCCTAGAGGATTAAGAAGATAATATACTATTAGTAGAGGTCCTCCTAGGATACTATATAGGATAAATACTAGTCGGGACTAGGAGCTAGGGATTACCCCCCCGCCTAGCTCGGGGGCTTATAGACCGGTAGGAGGACCCTTTATAAGGGCCTTTAGAAGGCTAAGAGCTCCGTCCTTATATAGATAAAGACGGGAAAGATTAGGCTAGCCGCTTTCTTATACTAGTATAAAGTCCCCGGTTATATATCCGTAAGCTACGGGTACGGCTAGCGTAGGTAGGATATAAAGTATATCCTTATCTATTACCCTAGGCTTTAAGACCGCCGTTAGGAGCTAAAGGATACCTTAGGCGCGGTAGACGCCTATAAGATACTCGCGAAGGCGGGGGGGGTAAAACGAGTAGTAAGATAGATAATCTAGACTAGGCTACTAGGCTAGTTCTCGCTCGTAGCGAAGTAGTTATACTAGAGCCGACCTTAGACGTAAATCTTTACTACCGGAGCGAATTTCGCTTTTATAGTATATAAGCTAGCCCTAGAGAGCTAGACTAATATAGTAGTAAATACGACCGCCTATTATTATAGAGGACCGAATATAGTATAAAGAGAAAACGGAATAGAAGTTATAAAGAAGGTAGGAAAGGTAAGGGTTTTTACCTGCGCTTATACTTAGTATAGGTATATAGTTTCCCCTATAAGTCAGCTACTATCGTAGCGACTATAAAATACTTATAGGCCCCTGTAATTATCTTTTATTAGTTTAGATAGACGCGTATATAATTTATAAATAAATAAATAAATAAATATATAAGTAAATAATAATATTATTAATATAAGCCTTAGTAAATACCTAGTATTACTAGAGAATAGTATTAGTCTAGTATTAAATATATAGAGGTAAGCCCTTATAACTTATAAGGGCTATTAAAGACTACTTCTAATTATAATAGCTTATAATTATAAGCTTTTATTAGTCTTTAACCTAGATATAGAAATAAAAAAACTATCTTATAATATTAATAATTATTATATATTATTAACCCTATATTAATATTATTATATTAGCTTATAAGGGGAGTAAATATATATTATTCTCTATAATTTTATTAAGCTCTTATATATTAATTATAATATAGCCTTTTTACCTACTAGGAGTATTATACTAGATTATAAAATAGGGATAATTAAAAAGACTTAGCTAATTTAATTATATAAATTTCCCCTAGGCTTAAAGCTTATTAAAAGTCTTATTAATAAGATCTTTATTCTTTTACTAAAGAGTATATAAGCTTAGATAATATATTTAGCTTTAATAGAATTAATATCTATTACTCTTTAAGGATATTTACTATATTACTACTATTTATAAAAAGATTTTAATATAATTTAATAATTTTAACTAGTTAATTTATAATATATAATTCTTTAAAGATTCTAACTCTATTCTTAAGTATATTTATAAGACTAAGGTTAATAGTAGTACTTAATTCTATAAAAAGAGCCTAATTAATAGACTTAATAGATATTATAAATATTATAAAAGGCTTCTTATTAACTATAATTAATAAGGATATAAGTAATATAATTAATATAATAGCTATTATAATAATTTTAGCCTATTTACTCTTCTAACTATTATACTAACTACTAGTTATAAGGCTAGAGTAGTATATATTAATTATTAAATATCTATTATATTTAAATTCTTTTATAATCTCTAATCTTACCTTTCTAGGAATAATAATATCCTTATTAATATTATTTTTAATAAAGACCTTCTTAATATAAGTATTAATAATATAAGTAAATATACTACTAGTATATCTAAGATTAAAATTATAAGAAGACTTAAAGAAAAGGTCTTAATTATCTAATAGAGTCCTATTAAATATTATAGCTACTAATATAGTAGTCTTTATAAAAATTAAGAATTTGTTTATATTCTTAATTACTTATTTTACTAGTAAAGAGTAAATTTAAGTACTTATTAAGATTTTAATATTTTAATAGCTATTAATAGTAATTTATTATTTTATAAAATCTAATATTATAACTTTTAAAGTAAGAATATCTACTCTTATAAGTATCTTAGCTTTTAGGTTATTAACTATATAAATTTCTTTAGTAATATATATAATTATAAGCTTTTTATTAACTAAATTATAAATAAAGAAAGTTATAATAGTAAGTTTATTAAAATAATAAATTTTAGAATTAAAGCCCTTAATAAGGATATTAAAGGGTATAGTTTTAATTTTTATACTAGTAGGAATAAAAGTTATATCTATAATTAATATTATATATCCTAGATTAAAATAGATTTTAATATCTTTATTACTAATAGTCTACCTAATAGTTATAATAATATAATAATAGTTCTTAAAAATATAACTTATTTCTTATATAATTACTACTAATAAAATAATTATAATGGAATCCCCTATAAAATAACTTACTAAGTTAGTATTTACTAGAGTATTAATAGCTAGTAGATTAATTATAAAAGGCTTTAATAAAGTAGCCTTCTAATATTAGTTATAAAGATAATTAAAGAGTTTATTCTTTAATAGGAATTTAAAATAGTAATAATAATATTTATAATTTAAAGAAGGACTAGTTATAGGGAAATAATTTTTATAATTATTCTTAAAGCTATTATTTAGTTTAATATCTTTTATTATTAATATTTATAAATATTATAAAGTTTCTTCCTAGGATAGCTTATAAAAACCTTTCTAATAGAAGTTAAAGGGCTTATAAGTAAAATCCTAGTATAAACCTTCCTATTTATAACCTTAAGGGCTTTAAGAAGGCTATCTATTAGAGGCTTCCTTAATAGTAGCCTAATAGATCTATAGAAGTCTTAAAGGCTATTACTATAATTCCTCTTATAATTTAAAGGGAAAGTAATTTCCTTAATTTTAATTTTAATTCCTTATAAACTAAGGACCTTATTAAGGTTACTTATTAAAATAATTAATCTTATTTAATAGTACTAGTACTATCATTTAAAGTCTTATATATTATACTAGAAGAGTATAGATATTTACGCTCTAATTACCTTATTAATAGCCTAATAGAGGCTTCTAGTACTAATTATTATAATAAGTATTATTATTAGTTTATAATTATAATTAAAAAGGTAGTAACTACTAGGGAGGCTATTAAAATTAAGACTAAAATTAAGATTAAAATAAAAAGGTTAAAATAGAGATTAATACCTATTATACTATTTTTACCAATTTATTTTTAAATATTAAGAAGTATAATTCTACTATTAATACTTCTTATAATCTAATAAGGTAAAGAACTTATTATAGTTAATATTATTACTAGGCTTAAGGATATTATACTAGAATTCTATATTAAGACTATTTTAAATAAGAAGAATATAATCCTTTATTACTCTAATCTCTAAATCCTTAGCTACTCTTATAATAGTTTAAAAGTACTCCTAAGTCTCTCTCTACTAAGAAGTATCTTATATAGTATACTATTTATAAATTAATATACTTATACTAATATAATATAAAGCCTTCTATTATTATATTAATAGATAATACTATTTATTAATATTATAAGTAATAAGATATTTATTACCTTCTCTAAGCTTAATAGTATACTATCCCTAAGTAGTTCCTTAAAGATATAATTAAAAGTTTATATAAATAATAGTATTACCCCTTACTTAAATAATATCCTTAATATAGTTTATAAATATATAAATTTTATAAAAATAGGTAGTCTTACTAGTATATTTAATATTAAAGGTAGTATTTATAGATTTATTATTATAAAAGGGATTAAAATATCTAATATTATTAGGGTTAAAGCGGGGAATACTATTATTATAAGGTACTTTAAGAGGTATACTAAGATCTATAGGTCCTAGTACTAGTAGTAGGGCTAGTAGTATAATACTAGTAATTATTTCTTATAACTTAGTATATTAAGCCTTAATAAAGCCTATATTCTTACTTATAACTAGATATTATATTAATCTAATAGGCTATATATATATAACTTCTTTAGTAGAAGTCTTATAAGTTATAAGATTGATATTAAATTTTAGTAGTATAATACTTAATATTACTAAAGGTATTCTTATAAATAACTTAATATTAGATAGAGTAAGAGTAGAAGATATAATAATAAGTATTTTAATTAATAAGAATCTCTTAGAACTATTCCTAGTAAATAATAGCTAATACTTTATAGAATATAATAAGAGTTATAAAAGACTTTAATATAACTTAATAATTTTAATTAAATACTTAATTACTTTTTAAAAGGTAGGGCTATTAGTAGCTTAATTAATTAGATAGAAGGGTAGTTCTATTAAAGTAATATATTAACTACTTAACTTAGAGATTCCTAGTTATAGTAGATATTTATAATAGGTAATAATATAGTTAATATAATAGCTAATAATCTTTAGTACCTTATATATATATATCTTACTAGTATCCTAGATAAACTTATAGATTTAATTTACTAATATAATAAGATAATAATTAAGGGGTAGTAGTTAAACTACCTTAATAGCTTCTTTTTAAAGAAAGGCTTCTTAGATCTTAGAGAAGAAATATAAAAAAGTAATAAACTTATATAAAGTTTAATAAAAGAGGCTATTAAAGCCTTTAATAGTAAATTAAAGTAATATAAGGTTATACCTAAGTATAATAATAGAGTATACTATTAGGGCTTATTACTATTATAATAGATAGTAATAAATAGAGATAGATTATTTATAAAGAAGTAGGCTTCTTTATAATACTAAAGGACTTAGGGATTATTAGTATTATAAGGGTAGCTTTAGTATTTTAGTAGTTTAAGATAATTAATTAGTATTATAAAGCCTTTTATATAGTATTACTACTATATTAATAGGGATATTTCTAATTTATATAGATTAATTAATTAGGAAAGCTATTAAGGCTATTAAGAAAGATAAAGTATTAAGGAGGTAGAAGTTATTCTACTATTACTAAGTAAAATATATAAAGTAGAGTAGATTCTATATTAGTTTTTAAGACTCTCTACTTTCTTATTTACTATAATTATAATAGAATTTTATATATAGATCTAGATACCTTAAAAGTAGTAGGATTTATAACTATTATATATTATATAAAGGGAGATTCTATATAGTTATTAAAGCCTTTTATAAGGACTAATATATAGCCTATTATATTTTTTGAACTATTAACTAATTAAATTAAAGACTACTAGTATTATATAAGTTATTAAGAAGATTTAATATATAATTAAATTAAATCTATAACTACTTATAATTATTTATACTAATTATTCTATTATTATTCTAATATTAAAGTAGTTTATCTTAAGGGTTATAAGTATAAATAAGTTAAATCTATAACTTATATAAGCTTCTAAGTACCTTTCTTTATTTAACTTAGAATTATATTATAAATCTAGGAAATTAAATATAATTCCTAATATACTATTAAGACTTATTATAATTACTTTATAATTACCTAATATTTACCTTGTAGTATTACCTAAATAGGCTTAGCGTCCTTTCTTAATAGAAAGGCGAACTTCTTATATATAGAGAATATATCTTTTTACCTACTATTTATATTTACACGTAATAAATAGTAGTAATACCTTCTAGCCTCTACTAGGTACTATTAATTATTCTAGTATATCGAGATTATCTACTAGTAGTACTAGTATAAGCCTGTTAGTTAATTATAAGCTATTAGTAAGATGTCCGCTAGACAAGTACTAGCTCCTTAACTACTAGCTATATAACTACTAGCTCTATAAGTACTAGGTCCTCTACAGCCTTCTATACTACACTATCCCCAGTCTATTTATTACCTAACTAGGCTATTACAGACGCCTTCAAGAGTATTAGGCATATCTATTACAATACTATTTAATTTGTTAGTAAATAGGAGCGTTATTTATTACTCCCTACTATTATCTAATAGTATCGAGATTATTGACTTAGAAGAAATAGGCCTTCCTATAATTCCATTAAGTAATAGTAGGCCTATTAGATACTGGAATAAGGTAACAAGGTCCTTGTTAATTAGAAATACTATACCTTTTATTAGTTAGATAGTTAGGTACTATCTAAGAATTCTTCTTTACTACTCCTTCTATTATCTGGAGAAAGCAGCCTAATTAATAGGTATAAATCTCTACTACGTTAAAATCCCTCATCTATAATAATATAGATACTCTAGGCTTTTTAGATATACGTACTAAAATGTCTAATATTATAGCCTAGGTTATAAAGATCTTTAATAAGACTTAGGTAGCTTATTATATCTTCTACCTTAAAGACGTTAGCTATTTTAGCCCTAGTTTACAGGTAAATAATTATAATATCTATTATAATATATTTAGCTTTACTAATTATTTACACTCTAAGGCTACTAGTATTAATACGGATATTATAAGACTTAATATTAACGCTTACTTACTTAGTACTACTAAGGATTAGTATACTAGTCTACCTAACTTAAGTAAATACAGTCTATAATATAACCTAAACGGTATTATTAAATAGTATTATTTACTTAAGGAACGCTTCTATAATTTATTTAAATCAAGGTCCTTATTACTTAGATCTATAAAGCTACAGCTATAGCTATTTAACCTAAATAAGTTTATTAGGATATTAAATATTAATAGCGAGAATTACTACTTTTACCCGCTTATATCTTAGTTATTTAATAACCTAGCCTATTAGGTAGAAGAGTACAAGAACAAGGTCCTTTATTATTAGAAAATAAACACCTATTATATCTATTTAACTACTTTCTATTTAAATAACTTATTATACTATTATATCTATTCTAGCTATCTTATCTTACATCTACTAAATACTACTACTACGCCTTAAGATAACAAGGTCCTTAGTACGCCCTTACGAGCTAAGACTACTCAGCGTACTAGAGTTATAATCTATAAAGAAACGTCGTCAATTCCTCTTACTATTAATAGCGGAATACTCCTTTTAGAATTATTAATTGCTTTAGATTCTAATAGTCTAATATCTATCCAGGCTATTAATAAGGTACTGTAAAAGCCTTCTTTAAAGCTAAAGCCTTCCGTAAAGCGACTACTAACAAGGACCTTAATAGCGACTAATAGTCCTACCGTCCCTCCTACTATCTTATACGTTCCTATAATACCTGTCGCTATAAGTAATAGGGATCATCCTGTAATTACTAGTAACTATACGTAATTAGATAAATGGCGTGATAAATCTCCTACTAAGACATAGTAATAGTTAGCTACACTTCTATTAGCTACTAAATAAGGACCTTTATACCCCTATTAGACTGTACTAGATCTAATATATAGTATTTAGCTGCTATAGTACGTAGCTACTATAGGAATTAGGGGTTATATATATATATTTCTATTTAGTATTATTTACTACAGATATTTTTACTACTAGATAATATTTATAAGATATCTAATTAATTAGGAAGTATAATATATTTATAAATAATAGTAGTATATACTATTAGGGTAATAGCTTTTATTTTATTATTAGTATTTATTATAATTACTTTATAATTACCTGATATTTACCTTATAATATTACTTAAATAGGCTTAGCGTCCTTTCTTAATAGAAAGGTAAACTTCTTATATATAGAGAATATATCCTTTACCTACCATTTATATTTACTTATAATAAATAGTAGTAATACCTTCTAGCTACTACTAGGTACTATTAATTATCCTAGTATATTAAGATTATATACTAGCTCTTTAAAGTACTACTAGTTATACTAGTATTAACTCCTAGAGTACTAGCTCCCCCTTAAAGCCTTCTATAGTAATATTAGTCTATTAGCTATAATAGTAGGCCTATCTATTAATTTATAAGCTATTAGTAAGATATATACTAGCTTTATAAGTACTACTAGCTATATTAGTATAATCTCCTAGAGTACTAGGTCCTCTTATTTAGTCTTCTACTTTATACCTACCCTAGTCTATTTATTACCTAACTAGGCTATTACAGAAGCCTTTTATAGCTTTAGATACCTTTATAAACCTCTTTAAAAGACTTATCCTTAATAGTAGCCTTATTTATTACCCTATACTATTATCTAATAGTCTTAGGATTATCTACTTAGAAACCGCCCTTATATTAAGTTAATATCTACTAGCTAGGATAGTAGGCCTATCCCTTTTATAAGCTACTTATAAGATAATTAATAAGACCCTTATTATTTAGAAATACTATACCCTTAGTAAGTATAGTTAGGTACTATCTAAGAATTCTTATTTACTACTCCTTCTATTATTTAGAGAAAGTAGCCTAAGTAATAGGTATAAATCCCTATTACAGTTTTTTAATAATATTAGTAAATCTCCCTACTACGTCTTATTTACTAATAATAATATAGACGCTCCTAGCTTTTTAGATATATAATATACTAAAATATCTAATATAATAGCCTAGGCTATAAAGATCTTTAATAAGACTTAGGTAGCTTATTATATCTTCTAGCTTAAAGATATTAGCTATTTTAGTCCTAATCTATAAGTAAATAATAAGAATATCTACTATAATATATTTAGCTTTACTAATTATCTACGTTTTAAGGCTAATAGTATAGATATAAATATTATTAGATAGAATATTAATACTTACTTACTTAGTACTATAAAGGACTAGTATAATAATTAATTAGATTATTTAAGTAAATATAATCTATAATATACTCTAAATAGTATTATTAAATAGTATTACTTACTTAAGGAATAATTTTATAATAAACTAGTTAGTATTTATAGTAATAATCTAAGGTCCTTATTACTTATAATTATATAACTATAGCTAGAGTTATAGCTATAGCTATTTAACCTAAATAAGTTTATTAGGATATTAAATATTAATAGCGAGAATTATTAGCCGCTTATACTACCCTTATTTAATATACTAGCCTATTAGCTAATTATATATAAGATAGAAAACAATAATAATAAGGTCCTTAGTATACCCCTATTAGCTAAGATTACTTAGCCTATTAGAGCTACTAGTAATAGTAGAAACTCCTATTTATTAATTATTTTAGATGTTAATAATATAATATCTATTATTAATAATATCTTATAGAAGCCTTCTATAAAGGCTAATAGTCTATATCCTATCTAAATTATTACTAAGATCTTATAAAAGCCTTTTATAAAGCTACTACTAATAAGTACCTTAATAGTAACTAATAGTCCTACTATTTTACTAATTTATATTATTATAAGTAACGGGGATATATATCTTATAGTTACTAGTAACTATATAAAATTAGATAAATAGTATAATAAAACCTCCTACTATAATAAGATAGTATAGTAATAGTTATCCTCTTAACTACCCTCTCTTCTATTATCTATTAAATAAGGTCCTTTATACCCCTATTAGGAATACCTACGTACTAGACCTAATACGTAGCGAAGGAGAATTAGGGGTTAGAAATATAGGTTAGTAATAAATAGATTTATATTTAGTATTACTTATAGTAGATACTTTACTACTAGATAATATTTATAGATATTCTAATTAATTAGTATTATAATATATTTATAACTAATAGGAGTATATACTATTAGAGTATTAGCTTTTATTTTATTATTAGTATTTATTATAATTACTTTATAATTACTTAAAATTTACCTTATAGTATTACTTAAATAGGCTTAGTATCTATCCTTCCTATAAAGGCGGATTTCTTATATATAAAGAATATATCTTTTACCTACTATTTATATTTACTTGTAATAAGACTTTAAATAACTAACTCTATTAAGAACTCTAATTTATTATATAGAATCTCTAATATTCTCCTTACTTTATCTAATAATCTTATCTATAATACTAAAGACTTTAATAGCCCTACTATCTCGTATATAATAAAAGTAGAGATAATAGATAATTTTAAAGCTTAATTATAAATAGGCTATTATAATAATAAGTAATAATAAAAGATTCTTAATATATTAAAGTCTCTTATAAATAGTAATCTAGATATAATATTAAAATATAATAAGCCTAAGATATTATTTATTCTTAGAGATAAGCTTATTTTTTATATTAATAGTAAAAAAGGTAATAATTATATATTCCTTCTATTATAAAGAAGGAGTTATTTATATAAGCTTATAAGTCTTCTAATTATAATAGTTATTATAAATATTATAGTTAACTTTCTTATATAGTATATATCTAATATCTTACTAGAAACCTCTAAGCTTATATAAGCTACTACTCTTATTATTAACTTAATTAAATAAGAAGATACCTATTATATAATATGTAAATACTTATACTTATACTACTTATACTATTTTATATAATTACTAGAAAATACCTGTAAAAATTCAAGATTTTTACGTTAGAAAATTACCCCTACTACCTAGCGTTTAGTAGGTGACGTAAATAGCGGGGAGTATATTAGATGTTTTAGCCTGTAAATACGATAGTATTAGCTATATTATATATACCTATATACCGATTTAGATTATTCTAATAGTATTAGATACCTAGTAATAAGACGGATATTTCCCCCTATTTAGACCGATATTAGACACGTTAGTAGGTGAGGTGAATAGTAGGAAGTATATTAGATACGTTAGTAGGTAGCTAGCCTGTAAATATAATAGCTATTCTAATAGCATTAGATACCTAGTAATAAGACGGATATTTCCCCCTATTTAGGCCGATATTAGACACGTTAGTAGGTGAGGTAAATAGTAGGAAGTATATTAGACACGTTAGTAGGTAGCTAGCCTGTAAAAACGATAGTATTAGCTATATTATATGTATATACCTATTCTAACAGCGTTCTATACCTGGTAATAAGACGGATATTTCCCTCTATCTAGACTGATATTAGACATGTTAGTAGGTAAGGTGAATAGTAAGGAGTATATTAGATACGTTAGTAGGTAGCTAGCTTATAAATACGACAGCTATTCTAATAGTATTCTATACCTAGTAATAAGACGGATATTCCCCCCTATTTAGACTGATATCAGACACGTTAGTAGGTAAGGTAAATAGTAGGGAGTATAGTAGACCCGTTAGTAGGTAATATAAATAGTAGGAATTTTAGCCTGTAAATACAATAGTATTAGCTAATATAGTAATATACTAATTTAAACTATTCTAATAGCGTTACCTACCTAGTAATAAGACGGATATTACCCCTTATTTAGGCTGATATTAGATACGTTAGTAGGTAGATATTAGATATATTAGTAGGTAATATAAATAGTAGGGGTTTTAGCCTGTAAATACGATAGTATTAGCTAATATAGTAATACACCGATTTGGATTATACTAATAGCGTTACCTACCTAGTAATAAGACGGATATTTCCCCCTGATATTAGATACGTTAGTAGGTAGATATTAGATATATTAGTAGGTGACGTAAATAGTAGGGTTTTTAGCTTGTAAATGTAATAGTATTAGCTAATATAGTAATACACTGATTTAGATTATACTAATAGTATTACCTACCTAGTAATAAGACGGATATTTCCCCCTATTTAAGCTGATATTAGATATATTAGTAGGTAATATAGTAGAATAGGTAATTTATAAATAATACTAGGATTTTTATTATTCGTAATCTATATTCTAGCTATTAGCGCATGGAATTTAGTAGGTAAATCTACTTATTCTAATATATCTTTTAAACTATTCATTGATTTTTATTATTTTTAAGGTGTTAAGTAGACTAAAATAAGTTATATAACTTTATTTAAGTAGAAAATATTATAGAGTATAGGTATAGATATAGGTAGAATATAAAGAAATATTAGACTTTTAATATTTACGCTAGTCTAGGAAAGGAATCTAGGGGACTTATTAACTAACTAATAAGGTGCGATAAGCTTAGGGTCTTAAATTAGCTATATTCTATTATAGTAAGAAGATAATAGATCTTATAATTACTCTTTCTATTACACTATTAAGTATAAATTACCTACTAATAATAACTTATAAGTTCTTAAAGAACGTCCTTCTTCTACTAGGTATTAATACTTAGAAAGCTCTCTAGTAGGTCTAGGTTATAATTTTATCTCTTCTATTATATAACTAAGAGATAGCGCGTAGTATTATTAGTAATAGGGATCCCTAGTTTATATTAGATTTTTAGTAAGAAATCTTTAAGCGCCTTAGTATTAAATTTCTTACCTTAATTATATATTATCCTTAAACTAATAGATAGAGTAAATTAATTAATTAAATAGTAGAAATTATAATAAGATTTAATCTTACCTACTATCTAGATAGCTAGAATTAATAGGATTATATACTCTTATATATCTAGGCTAAACTTAATAACTCTCCTACTACTACTAGATATATTCCTAATAAGCTCTACTATAGTTTCAAGGTAAATAATAGTATAATATATATATAACTAGTAGTATTAGTAGTATAACTTAAGCTAAAAATAGAGGGTATTAATCTATATAATAGGACTTTTAGTAATAGGCTACTACCTATTACTACTAAAGACGGCGCTATTTATAGGGATAAGTATAAAATCGACAGATTACTAGATAAGAGGTATTTAAGAGGAAAGACTTAGTACCTAATTAAATAGGTTAGTTGTAGTAATAAGGATAATTTATAGTATAACCTAGTAGATTTATCTAAGGCTAGTAATTTGGTAAAGGTATATAGAGATAGATATCTAGTAGGATAAAGTAATTAGTAATTAGTAAATAGGATTATTTCTTTTTTTAAGTAATACTAGGAAAGTTATTATTAATTAATATATTATAAGCCTTTTATATATATACCTCTTAATTCTTATAAGTTATAATATAGTTAATAGGGAGTAGGTAAAGATAGGTTAATAATAAATATAAAAATTCTAATATTAAATTAAATCTAATATTTAAGTAGGAACCTCTAGAAGTAATAGTAACTAGGGGTAGGGTACTAATTAAATTACCTTAGTCTCTTAGATATACTCTAAGCTAGGCGTTAAGCCCCTTTAACTTAGTAATACTAACTACGTAGCTAGGTAGTAATATACCTAAGTATAAACTTTTATTCCTTTACTAGTAAACTTCTTAAAAATAATATATTAAATACTAAAAATATTATTATAATAGCCTTACTCCTAAAGAATCTACTTAGTATAAGATCTAGTAATAATAAGGATATATTATATAAGAACTTCTCTAAAAATTATAAGAATTTTAATATTTATAAAGAGGTTTCTAGGAGAATTTCTTATAAACTAGAAAATTACTTAAGAGAAAAATATATAAAAGTAAACTATATATTATAATACTATTTACCTATCCTTATAATATATTCTTATATAGAGATATAATATATATTTATATTATAGATACCTTACTCTAAGTACTATTCTAGGTAGACTAACCGCGAGGAATCGAATTTAGAATCGAATTCATAAAGTTATGCAACGCTAAACCTATACAGGGTATAAGCTAGCCGTAAGTAGTTTGGTAATTCGAGTTAATACTAAAAATAACCCCTAAGTACCGAAAAAACGGTTAGTCTAATTCTAGGTAAAATCTATATATATATTAGTAAAATCTTAACTCGCCCTTATACCCTTAGTAAAGACCTTATACCCGTAAGTCTAAGGCTGGCTCTAGGGGCTCTAGGCTAGCTCTAGGCCTATTATAGTATAATATAAGGCTCTAGAGCTACTCTAGGCTTTAAGGGTAGTATTATATAACTACTAACTAAGTAATATTTCTAAAATCTATTAGTTTATAGATTTTAAGAAGTTATATAACTAATTACTAAGTAAAACTATATTATATAACTAATTACTAAGTAGAACTTTAAAAGGTTTAATATTTTATAATTAATAGAGGACTTAGATAGTATATCCTAGAGCTACTCCTAATACTATCTTAAAAGCGACCCTGGAATTAATTAATTTAACTAGTTTCTACGCAGAGGTAATATACTAGAGTAGGCTGTAATAGGAGTTAATAGTATAGTAGTTATATTAACTTAGAGTAGTTAATAATATAATATTATTAATATTACAGGTACTTTAATACTATTACCTAGTATTAGGGACTAGAATAATATCGGTTTAATAATATAGTATTCTAGTATAATAAGAATAAAAGCTATAGTATTATAATATATCTATAATATAACTGATATAGTACGCGCTAAGGCTACGCTAGTCTTAATTAGGCTAATATAGTAATACTAGAACTATAATAATACCCTCCTCTTTACTATTAGAAGCTCTAGTAACTATTCTCCTTCTAAATTATTAAAATCCGATGTTTTCTTATTTAATAATATATATTACTAGAAAATGCCTGTAAAAATTTAAGATTTTTACTTAGGAAAAGTATACTTTTAAGTATAATACTTTTATTTATTAGTAAGTAATAATAGTTATAAGGTAAATTTAAGCCTAAATATAATAGATATTTATACGAACTTTTATAGATACTAAGACCCTCCTTAAGTATTATAAGAGATATAAGGTAAATATTATTAAAAATATTAATTTTAAATTTAAGAGATTATTTATAATAGTTACTTAGTATTAGAGTATTAATAAATAGTTATTAGGCTTACTTATATTATAACTCTATTATAATATTACTATTTAGGATTAATAGAGTATAACTAAGTATACTATTATTAGATAACTTATTATATTAATTATTATTAGGAAAAGATATTATTATTATTAAGATAGAAGTATTAAAAGACTAATACTATCTACTAGGTATCTAACTAATTATAAGATATCTAGTATAATAATATTTTATTCTACTAATAACTTCTACGCTACTAAATTATTTAATATAATTCTTAAATTATTATATCCCTTATATTATAATATATCTTTTATACTCTTATAATAACTATTAATAGTCCTACTAGATTTATTATATTAATATAAAGGAATCTATTAGATATAAGAGTTAGTATAGCCTAGTATTTATCTAGCCCTTTAAAGTTTAACTAGCGGTATTTAATAAATTAAATAGTAGAATAGCTTATTTTTATTATTAGAAAGTCTAATATTATAATCTAATATAAAGACTAAATTATATAACTAAGTATAATATTAAGCTATTTTTATACTTCTAATATTATAATTAGTATTCTTATAGGCTACTAAGTAGCTATTAATAGAATCTAGGTATTAATAATAAGTTTTAATTAGTATATTAAGGGTAGTTTATCTATTATTTAATAGTACCTACTTATATATAATATTCCTTATTATTTAGTTAAATATATATTTAGGAGTTTTAGGCCTAATAATATAAAGGTTTCCCTATCTTATTACTTATAATAGAGTTATATATAACTAATTATAACTAAAAGTAGGCCTAATTTATAAGTTAATATTTATATATTTTATTAATTAGCCTTATAATTAATTAATAGTTATAATAAATACTAGTTAGATAGGGTACTATTTATAAATAAAGGGGGTATAAATCCGCCTATTATTTTCTTTAAATTATAATAGTATCTTAAATAGTATTACCTTCTTACTATTATAAGTACTACCTATAATCTCCCCTTTAAAGATATACTTACTATACCTTATTACCTATAATTAGGTCCTATTATATAGATATAATAGATTAAGGTTTTTTAGTAGTATAACTAGTATACCTAGCTTAATATATAGCTTATAAGATAGTAGGAAGGATTTATAAAACCTATAAAAGTATTTAAGGGGGAAGAGTTTATTATCTTCTTTTAATATAATATAATTAGTACTCTAGTATATTATTATATTACTAGGGATATATAATATTATCTTAATATTAATACTAGTAATATCTATATTTATAATAGTAAGAATAGCCCGTTTTAATAGATAATCCCTTTAAGAGATATTTATCTTAATATTAATATAGATATTCTTAACTAAATTATTAATAGTATTTCTAGGGGTATAATTATATTTCTAATATAATATATCTTTATTAATAGTAGGGCTTTTCTAGATATTAATACTATTATTAATAGTAAGGAGATTACTTATAAATAGTCCTATTTTATAATATATAATATTTATTAAGTTAGGATTATTAAGTTACTTATTAATAGTAAGATTTAAATATATAACCTTATTTTAGAAATAGGCCTTTTAAAGATATACCTTAATAACCTAGCTACTAGATCCTCCTAGAAATACTAGGAGTATTTATTAAAAGTTACTATAAAAGTAGACTACCTTACTCCTAAAATAAGCCTAGTTATTATTATAGATATCTTAAAGGCTATAATTAATAGCTTCTATATTATATTAACTCTATATAAGAGACTTATCTTAAAAGATAATATAAGCTTACTTAATTAGCTTAGTAAGATTAGTCCCCTTCTTAATCTTATATAAAGAGGTAGTATTAGAGTCTAGGGGTATTTTAAATTATAAGTAAGTAGTTTAACCTCCTTATAATAGTATTAATATAATATTAGAAGATAGTACTATTAAAGTAACCTTTTACTAGGAATATAGCCTTTTTATAATAGTATTTTAAACTATTATCTTACTAGTCCCCCTAATATTATTATGAAAGAATAGTATACCTAGAGTACTAAATTTATTATTAATATTAGTATTAATAGTAGTAATAATCTAATTAATTATATAGTATTAATTAGTATTTATCCTATTTTATAAGACCTTAGCCTTATTAGGGGTAATTTAATAAGATATTTCTTCCCGTAAAAGTCTATTTAGAATATTATTAAATAGAATAGTTAAAATAGGTAGACTATATTAGGCTAGATCCTTAGTATATTTAAGGGTTAATTAATATTCTAATTAGCTATTAATTAGGTAAAGGGCGTACTATTTAATAAATAACTATTACTTATAATAATTATCTAGGATTTAAAGTATTAAAAAATCCTATTATAAGAGGTATAAATAGTTATTTAAGATATACTCCTTATATTTATTTTATAAGGTAAGGGTATTAATAGGTTAGAGTTTAATTAATATTAATATAAAAAGACTACGTAGCTTATAACCTCCCTAAAAATTCTTTCCTTTATTAAGGATCTTATTAGTATATCTATTATTTTTAATTAACCTAAGCTTTATATAGGCCTCCTTCTATCTTATTAGCTAGCTATCTACTATTTAGAGGTTATTAAATAATATAGCCCCCTTAATATAATAGAGGAGTAGTTAGTAATAGTAGAGATCCTTTATTTTAGGACTAATAAAATTAATATACCTAATAGTCTCCCCCTTTTTATAGATTTTCTATTATTTATTTATTTTATTTTATATAAAGAACTTAGGAAAATCTGTATATAAATAGTTAAGTAGATCCTTTATAATAGCTAGATATTTCCCGTTCTATTTTATAAAAGGTAATAGCTAACTATTATTATAAGCTTCCTTAATAAGATAGTTTATATTAAAAACTCTATTAATATAGTCTTATAAAGCTTATTACTATCTATTAACTTTTATTTAGTAGCTTTATTAGTAGCCTAATTATTAGCCGGCTTAAAAAGGGTATACTATTAGTCTAGGAGGTAGATTTATAAATACTTTATATAAGGCTTTATAATACCTATATTAAATAAGAGTATCTTCTAAATAATCTTAATAGACTTAATCTAGTAAGTAGACTAATACTTTATAATCTTATCTACTAACTCCCCTTACTATTACGGCTAGCTATTAGGAGTAGGGTTATTATTATTACGCGTATAATTCCTAGTAAAGGAGATATTAGCTTAATTAGGTCCCTTATAAATATATTTATATAGATAGAAAATAGACTTAATAGAGTTATAAATCCTAATATTAATATAGGTACTATATTTCTTTAATAGGTATAGGTTATAAGGGATAACCTATCTATTATTAATAAAGAAATTAGGTTTAAAGGGGCTAACTAGATATTTATAAAAAGGATAACTTCTATTAGATATAAAAGATATCTTTTAATAAAAATCCTTTAGAAAAGCCTTATTATAATAATTCTTCTCCTAATTAAAATATCTATTACTAGGGACCCTAATATAGTAATTATAAATTATATACTATAAGACTAACTTATATAATATATTACCCTATTATTAAGGGGGGATAAATACTTAAATAAGGCTATTAATATTATTAATTATCTAGATCTAATCCTCTTTCTATATAATAAGGAGAATATAAGTATATAAGAGACCTCGCTTCTAAAACTTAATAATATAATAGTAGCCTATATAAATACTAAGAATATATTAATTAAGGAGGTCTTTTATTAGCTTCTAGAGCTTCTAATTAAAGATATAAGTAATTAGATTATAATAATACTCTAATATCTAACTAGGTTCTAATAAACTCTAAATATTAGGCTACTTAGAATTATATATAAAGATAATAAAAAATTTAGGGTTACCCCTTTTTTAAACTATTATTATAGTATCTTATATTCTCGCTTTTATAGTACGTAGGCTTCCTAGTATTATTAATAGGAGGATAGTTACCTTACTACTAATATCTTCAAGCGAGATATCTAGATTAGTACTAAGCCTATCTATTAGGCTAGAGTAATAGTCTACTTAAATAGTCTATTAATTCTAATAATACTAATTTAGGTTATTAAGCTCTATTAATATCTAGATATTAATAGCCTAATAATTAAATAGATATCTACTATTAATAATATAATTAAAGAAATTAGGCTAGATCTAGATATTAATTAGCTAACTATTTAAATTATATTAAGTATCTCCTAATTAATATCTAAATTATTTAGAACTATTTATAACTAAGTGGATTAGGGTCTAGAAAATAACTAGGGAAATATATTAAATAGTCTTACTTATATCTATTTTATATCCTATATCCTAGTAGCTTAGGTACTCGTGTCGGCTATACCTCGGTAAAACCCCCTGAAACAAGTGCCCTACTAGGATATAGGATAAGATTATTATCTTGTTACTTACTAAGACCTACTATAACCCTAAGGTATATACTTACTAGTAATATACTAGTCTAGTTCCTACTTAGAGTCGCTACTATCTTCCTACTCTAGTTTATTATTACTACTAATTAAGGTATACTAGGCGAGTGTACTAGTAATATAGTTCTATTATAATATATATAATAGATAGTCGCCTAGAAGTTAATAGCTAGCTAATAAGAGGTAGTTATATTATAACTATTTATTAAAGGGAAATAGGAGTAGATATTAGAGGGCTATATAGGAAGGATACTAATTAAGGATTAATATAAGGCCCCCCTTAATAATTTTAATATAAATATCCTACTTAATCTAGCCTCTTATAATATTATTGGGAGTTATTATAATATAAGTAACTTTTATAAAGGTAGGTTAATTATAAGTACCTTTATCCTATTATTTAAGATTTAACTATTAAATATAAATACTTATAATATTAATAGGATATTATAATTTATCCTCCTTAAAGTAGTTATAGTAGGATTTAAACCCCTAGATATATAAGTTAATAGACTAGAGGGTATATTAAGTAGAAGTAAGGGTATTTTAATTTAAATTATTAAAAGATTAATAGTAAATATCTAGTTACTCTTATATACTATCTAGTATATAGATCTAGGTAAATTTTAGCTTAAGGCTATTATTAGTAATAAGAGGACCTATTAGATAATAAATAGACCTCTAGATCTAGAAGGTAGTTTAACTAATATAGGTATTAATATTAGTTATACCCTTACTAGTAAAGGAGAGATAATTATTATAATTAATAATATTATCTAAAAATTCTTTACTATATATAGTCCTCCTTTATATAAATTATCTATTAATAATAATATTGTTTATATTATTAATTAAGCTATTAATTAATTATACCCTAAGCTCTACCTCCTTTCCTAGCCCTTTAAGTAATAAGTTAATATTAGCTAGCTTATATAACTAGTTAGGGGATAACTAGTTAGGAGATAACTAGTTATTCTTCCTACTATTATAATATAGCTATTAACTACCCCCTAAGCTATTATATTTACTTTTCTAGGATAGTATATTATAATATATATATATATATTATTAGTAATATTAAATAATTTATTAACCTAGTAAAGCTCTATATATCCTATTATATAAGGATCCCTATATACTTAATATCCCTAGCCTAGCGTCTACCCCTAATATATATTATTCTACCGCCGGTATAAGCCTTATTAAGCGGGGGGTTAATACTTAGTATTATTATCTTTATTAGTCTACTAGGAGGCGTACTAGCGACGCGTATCTAGATAATATTTAAGAGGTAATAAAGGAGTAATTTCTTAAGGGGTTTCCTTAAAGATAGGGGGAGTAGGTTATTAAGGGTTCCTTAGCGGAATAACTATTTAAATAGTTATATTAATAAGGGCTATATACTACTAGGGAGTAATACCCTTATTAAGGTAGTTATAAGGGTAAGTACTTAATAGTATTTCTCTAGGGCTAGGTTTAATTAATGTAATATCTCTAAGGTTTAATAATAGATTACTAGATATAATATAAATAGGTAATATAGTCTTCTTTAGGTATCTAGTATACCTTATATTATTACTCTTATAAGATTTAATCCTCTTATTAATAGTAATAGGTTCTAGCTTAGAAAGAGCTACTTACTTAGAAGGTATTAATAGGGAGGTAGAGGAGCTAAATTTAGTATAAGAGGGGTAATATTATATTATTTAAAGGCGGCTAGTATAATTTATATATTATAAGTTATAAGGGGAGGTATTACTATCTATAATATATTATAAAAGGTAAAGAAGAGGTAGGATAAAAAAAACTATTAATATAGTAGGGAGGTACTAAGATATAATATAGTTAGACTAATTTAGTAGGTAAATCTATTTATTATAATATATCTTCTAATCTACTAGGCCGATTTAAATTATTTTTAAAGTATTAAATAGTTAAGAATAGGGTAAGTAATATTATTTATATAGAAAAATATTATAAAATATTAGGGTAAATATAGCTTATAGGTAGAATATAAAGAAAGTTAGACTTTTAATATTCGCGCTAGTCCTAGAGGGGTAACTAGGGGACTTATTAGCTAACTAATAAGTTATAATAAGCTTAGGGTCCTAAATTATATATATTCTATTATAGTAAGAAGATATAATACTATATACTATATATATTACCTTATTATATAATACTATCCTATTACTACTTAGTCTATTTCCTATCTCTTATATTTATAGTACCTTATAGATCTACTAATCTATTAGTTAGTCTATTCTATTACTTATCTAGCCTTCTATTATAACTAGTACTATCGCTATACTTATACTTATTATAAGGTATATCTTAGAGACTTATAGGTAGGTAGGTAGGTAGGTAGGTAGGTAGGTAGAGAGGTAATATAGAGGTATTATTCTAACTTATCTACCTTAAAGTAGGCTTACTTATTAACTTACTTAGTAAAGAGGTTAAACCGTTTAAGTAGGTAAGTTATAGTAGAGCGGCTAGTTAGTAGGTAGAGTAGGTTAGAACTTTATAATAATAGGCTAATAGTAATAATATTCTAATAATAATAATAATAATAATAATAATAATAATAATAATAATAAGGCTATATTAAATGTAACTAGGGTAGTAGATAGCTAGTTATAGTCTAGAAGGATAGCTATTATTATATTAGAGACTAGAATAATATTAGCTTAATAATATAGTATAATAAGAATAATAAGAATAAAAGCTATAGTATTATAATATATCTATAACTAGAAAATACCTGTAAAAATTCAAGATTTTTACGTTAGAAAATTACCCCTACTACCTAGTATTTAGTAGGTAATATGAAATATTAGATATTTTAGTATAAATATAATAGTATTAGCTATATTATATATATATTCTAATAGACCGATATAGATAATTCTAATAGCGTTTTATACCTAGTAATAAGACGGATATTACCCCCTATTTAGACTGATATCAGATATATTAGTAGGTAAGGTGAATAGCAAGGAGTATATTAGATATTTTAGCCTATAAATGCGATAGTATTAGCTATATCATATACATGTACTAATAGACTAATATAGATAATTCTAATAGCGTTCTATACCTAGTAATAAGATAGATATTACCTCCTATTCAGACTAATATTAGATATATTAGTAGGTAGGTGGCCTGTATATGTAATAGCATTAGCTATATTATATATATACACCTATTCTAACAGCGTTCTATACCTGATAATAAGACGGATATTTCCCCCTATTTAGACTAATATCAGATATGTTAGTAGGTGACGTGAATAGTAGGGAGTATATTAGACATGTTAGTAGGTAGACGGCCTGTAAATACGATAGCATTAGCTATATTATATGTATATACCTATTCTAACAGCGTTCCATACCTAATAATAAGACGGATATTTCCCCCTATTTAGACTAATATTAGATACGTTAGTAGGTAATATAAATAGTAGGGAGTTTATTAGACACGTTAGTAGGTAGCCTATATATAGGATAGTATTAGCTATATCATATATATACACCCATTCTAATAGCGTTCCATACCTAATAATAAGACGGATATTTCCCCCTATTCAGACCGATATCAAAGACGTTAGTAGGGGAGGTAAATAGTAGGGAGTATATTAGACACGTTAGTAGGTAGCTTATAAATACGATAGCATTAGCTATATTATATACATATACCTATTCTAATAGCGGTCTATACCTAATAATAAGACGGATATTTCCCCCTATTTAAACCGATATCAGATATATTAGTAGGTGGATATTAGACAAGTTAGTAGGTGACGTGAATAGTAGGGTTTTTAGCTTATAAATGCGATAGTATTAGCTAATACACTTATACAGCGATATAGTACCGATTTAGACCGTTCTAATAGTATTACTTACCTAGTAATAAGACGGATATTTCCCCCTATTTAGACTAATAGTAGTTATATTAGTAGGCGTTATTATAGAATAGGTAAAATATAAATAATATCAGGATTTTTATTATTCGTAATCTATATTCTAGCCGTTAGCGCATGGAATTTAGTAGGTAAATCTATTTATTCCGATATATCTTTTAAACTACTAAACTAATTTTCCTAATTTTAATATAATTAGGTAGTATAAAATAGGGTAAATAATATAATTTATCTAGAAAATATTATAATATATTAGTATATATATAGGTAGAATATAAAGAAGATAAGGAATTTAATATTCTTTATAAAAGTAAGTTAAACTAAAAGCGATTAAATAGGAGGTATAAAGCGATAAATCTATTAGATAAGGGGTCTAGGAGATCTTTAAGGTTCGAATATCTAGATATTCTATTAGGGAGGTATTATAATTACACCCCCTTTACCTATAATTATACCCCCTAACTACTTATAATTACATCCTCTAACTACTTATAGTTATACCCCCCCGTATTAGATTAGATTAGTTATTACTAGGGTAACCCCCTTATAACGCGACTCTATAACTTTATATTTTAGGTTACTTATTATATCCCTACTCCCTTATATTAAATAATAATATACCCTTTAGATATAAAGCGAGTACGCTTATAATAGGAGCTTAAATAGAAGTAAGGGCTAACTTATTAGTACTAGAGTAGAGGTTTATACTAGGAATATTAGGAGTAAGAGAAGGTCTAGTAGTAATACTAAGGGGACGCGGTAGGAGCCGGGGCCTTCTTACCTTACTAGTACGGCGACGACGTACTTTACAGCCTAAATAGCCTACTCCTTAGCCTAAGCCATCTTACCCTACGCTAACGTCACCCTTAGCTAAGGCGACCGTTAGGCCTACGACGTAGCTAGTAGGACGTAGACTATCCTCTATACCGTAGCCTATACCGCAGGTAAGGGTCTAAGTATAGAGGTATATATAATATTACCGCGTAGTAGCTAGATATAGGAAAAAGCGTATATATTTAGTAGGGGGTATAGTAGTAGTATCTCTACGCCTAGGGGATATTACCGTTACTAGATATTAACTAATTAGAATACGCGCTAGCTAGAAAAGTTTTAATTATAAAGACTATAGTAATAGAATAGTTTAAGTCTATTAGATTTCAAGAATTAATCCGGTCTAAAGAAAATCGCGTTGGAGCTATTACTAAAGTTTTAGTAGTAGGATCTCTATAAGGCGTTACTATAGTAACGACTAATCTAACCTAATATAGGGGGGTATAACTATAGGTAGTTAGGGGGTATAATTATAGGTAAAGGGGGTGTAACCGTAATACCTCCTATCTATTATAGTAAGAAGATATAACTAATATAATATGTATTAAAGTTATACTAGTCCTAGTTAAGCTAATATAGTAATACTAGAACTATAATAATTAGTACCTAATAGTCTAACTATAAGGTACTAGAACGCTATTACTTAGCGCTTAAAAGCTTAATCTTAGCGCGCCTTTTAAAGCCCTAGGTACTTAGTAGATTACTTCTATAGCCCTTATAATCCTATATAGAAGCGTATCTACCCTTATAGCCCTAGAGTAAGCTTTCTTAATATATAGCCCTAAGGCCTTAGGGCTAGCCTAGGGCTAGCCCTAGATACCTCTCTAGGTTTTTAGAAATTACTAATATACCTCTAGTAATAGAATAGCTATTTAAAATTTAGTTTTCTATATTAAAAGTAAAAAGCTACTAAAAAAGTAGAAGTTTATACTTATATATACTACCTTTCTATTACATAGTAAGTACTACTAATTTAAAGGGGCTTAGTAACCTACTTACTAGCTAATAGTATATCTAAGGTACTAAGGTAAGTATTAACTAAAAGTAAGTCCGCTTACTTAATAGCTTTAAGAGAAGCTACTAATTAATTAATTCTAAGCTACTTATACTAACTATATATATCTCCTAATACTATAATATAGTATCTTAGCCCTTTACTAAGAGAGATAGCTTAAAATTAAATAATTAGTAGCTTCTCTTACGTTAGCAAGATCTTAACTCGCCCCTATACCCTTAGTAAAGACCTTTTACCCGCAGGTCTAGGGCCGGCCCTAGGGGCCCTAGGCTAGCCCTAGGCCCTTAGTCCTTAAATTAAGGCGCCTAGGGCTAGCCCCTAGTACTATAAGAGCTCTAGACTAGGTACTAGGAAGTCTTTAACTTAGTTAAAAGCTTTCTAATATAATAAGTATATCTAGAGAGATATAGTATATATTATATACCTTAATTCTTACTTATAAGATATTATCTATCTATCTTATATCTTATATCTTATATACCTTATAATAACTAGTATATATAGATATTAAGTTATATCTTATATCTTATAAGTTATAAATGCTACTATTATATTAAGTATATATAATATACTAGATAATAGTAATTATTAGAGTTATTTCTATTAAACCTATATCTTATATCTTATATACCTTATAATAATTAGTATATATAAATACTAAGTTATATCTTATATCTTATAAGTTATAAACGCTACTATTATATTAAGTATATATAGTATACTAGATAATAGTAATTATTAGAGGAATTTTTATAACCTTTATAGCCTATAGACCTTCTTATTAAATCTAACGCTTAAGTATTATATATATTATATATACGTCTCTATCCCTTACCCTATTTATTAGGTAGGAATAATTATATAAAGTATAGGTACCCGTTATTTAATCTATATTATAGGTACTAGCTATCTTTATTTATTAGCTTAAGTAATAAGTTACTATTAACTTTAGTATCTAAATATAAAGGTAATATTTAAGATTTAACTTACTAATATAATATTATTAAAACGCGCTTATAATATCTTATAGGTTAGATACCTTTATATTATTATAAACTACTTAAATATTCTTCCCTTTTATATTAATAGTATCTCCCTTAAGCTATTATATCTAAATTAGTAAGGTCTTCAAGTAATTATAAGATTTAATAAGTAAGGACTAAGATAAAGGGGGCCTATTATAAATAGAGATATACCTTTACTAGGAGTATATAGACTATTATATTTATTTTAATAATTATAAGCTTCTTTAATATTATACTAGGCTACCTATTAAAGCCCTTTCTATACCTTATAATACTAAGCTCTTTAATAATATTAGTAATAAAATTAAACTTTAGAGTAGATATAACTAGTTTAATAAGTCTTTTAAAGTATAGATTATTATATTTATTATCTAATATTTTATATTCCTTTTATTATATCTATATTACCTTTAACTCCTTATCTTCTTCTAATATAAATAATAGCCCTAGGATAGATATAATAGCTCTTAATTATTATACCTTTTAGAAGTATACTATATTTTTCTACTACTTTATTTTTCTAATACTAGTAGTATCCTCCTCCTATTAAATAGTTCGCTCTTAACTTTTTAAGGGCTAGGATAAGTACTACTAGGAACCTAGTTATAATATTTATAAACTTAAGTTACTATTTAAGTAGCTCTATAAGTAGTAGATAGAATTATAATAAATTAGAATAGTAGTTAAGTAATATAGCTTTAATAATAATATATAAGTAACTAATATACTCTTCTAGCTCTAAGGTAGTACTAACTATACCCTTATAATCTATTAAACTATTAAAAGCTAAGCTAATTACCTTAAAATCTTCTAGTAAAGTCTATTAAAGGCTAGGCTTAATAAGTTACTAGCTCTCTTATCCTTCTTATAACTAATAGAATACTAGTTAGGTTAGTTAGAACTTTATTATATAGAGTACCTAAGATAGTATTAAGTATAATAAACCCCCCCTAGTTATTAATCTCTTTTTAACTAGTTATAAGCTTAGTAGAGTCTCCCTTACTTAAGTACTATTTATTATATATAATATCTATCTTAAATAAGGTAAAATTAATATTAGTAGGGTAGTAAGGCTTAAAACTTTAATCTATATAATATATAATAAACTATATACTAAGGGTTTATTAATACTTATTATTAGATTAATTAACCTATTTATTTACCTAATTATTAAGTACCTTTACTAATATACTAGTAAAGTTTAATCCTTATTATAAAAGGAAGCTATTTATTAATCTATTATAAATATACGCGTAGAGGAATAGCTACTAACTCTAAGATAGGTAGGTATTATTAGGACGCTAACTATTAAGAAGGTATTAATTAATTTAAGTAGTTCCTTAATTATATTTAATCTTACTCTATATAATATTAATCTAGCGCTAATATATAAAGTATATAATTACCTCTAAGGTTTAAATTATTACTTAAAGTAAGTTAGCTTTCCTCCTTTTATTAAATATATTTAAGGGCTTATATTAATTATTAACCTTTTTAAGTCCTATCTCCTTAGTTATAACTATCCTATTAATTATAGAGTTCTTAAACTAAAGTATAATAAAGGTAATAAACTTACTTAATACCCTTTATTTTATTATTTTATTTTTTAAACTTCCCCTTCTAATACTTTTAATTAACCCTTTATTTATATTTTATATCCTCCTTTATAACTTTATAAAAGCGCGTAAACTATCTTAATAAGTCTAGATTAAAATACTTTATTACCTTAATATCTCTAGCGGCTTATATCTATCTATTAATAAGTCTTAGCTTTATTCTTATAAATTAATTAAAGGGAGAGGACTTACTTTATAAATCTATTTACTATTCCTTTATTACTATCTCTTATTATTATATTACTATTAAGTAGCTTATATATAAGATCCTTACTACTATTAATATTAATATACTCTTATTTTATAATATTAAGCTCTTTATTAAGTAGGTCTATATTCTACTAGGTTTTATCTACTATCTTTATACCCTTTTTATTTAACTTACCTAATATACTTAGTAGTAGATAGGTATCTAGTTCTTTAATAATAGGAGGCTTAATAAATTTATTACTTAGAAGATCTATTTAAATAGCGTATAAAGGGAATAAAAATATATAATTAAATAGGGAATATCTAGACTTAAAGAAGACCTTTAATACTATATATAAATTAGCTATTTATAGGGGATTTATAGAGGTAAAGAAGAGGTATTACCTTTTCTAATAATATTAATATACTACTTAAAGATATTATTAAATATTAAAGGCTAGAGTAGAGTTATATATAAGATTAATTCTTTAATCTTTATAATTAAATTTTTAATTATAATAGTTAATATTAGCTAGGTCTTTAAGTAGAGTATAATAAGTTACTTACTATATAATCTAAAGACCTTAGAAGTAAATATTAATAATAGGGTATAATATAACTTATAACTTAATTAATATCTTAAAATTATTAGTATAATTATTAATCTTTATCCCTTTATTCTTAAGGGGTATTTAGTTTATAAATATTTATATCTTATAATTAATTAATAGTACTTAGGTAGAGAGTATCTTATAATAGGCCTTTAAATTAAAATAATTTAAAGTATTTAAGTCTTTAGTTTTAATATTCTTACTAAGAATATCCTTAATTAGATAGATAACTTAATTTTCTCCTTTAATATTATTAGGATATTAATACTAGATAACCCTTTATATAAAGGGAACCTTCTCTCTCTTAACTATTTTTATATAACTAATTATATATTTATTATCCCTTATACTTAACTTATCCTCTAACTTACCCTTAATCTTAATTACTCTCTATTTAATAGTACTAGTTTTAACCTCCTTAGGGGTAGTAACTTTATATTTTAAGTTATTAATAAGTTTATAATAGTTATATTTAAGTATCTTATTAATCTAAGTAGCTAGGATAATATTAAGTAGTAGTCTAAGTATAAATTAAAGATAATCCTTTAATTATTAATATACTAGCTTAATAGCCTTTTAATTATAAGGTAAGGCTATATTATTTATATATTATAAACTAGCTATTATAATATTATATTATATCTAGATATAATAATTATAAGGCTCTTTAATTAAGAGCCCTAGACTACCTTATATTCTCCTCTTAGTACTCTCTCCTTCCTTTTTTAAAAGGTATAATTAAAAGGCTAAGCTATATTAAGTAAGTAAGTATAATAGTAAGGCTTAAAGGTTAATCTCTATTAATAGAGTAGAAGTAGGACCTAAGGAGTAAGTAAGTAGATAAGGGAGAAGGTAGATTAAGGGAGAAAGTAAGTAGGACTAAAGAATAGCTCTTAAAAAGAGGGAGAAGTAGTACTAATTAATATAGTAAAGAAGCTTAAGCTACTTATAAATAGATAGAAAGGCGTAAGGTAGATTAAGTTATAAATAAGAGGAAAGTCTAAGTTAAAGGGATATACTTTCCTATTATTTTAGCCTATCTAGGGGGTATATTAATTAAATAGCTTATAATAGGTATAATTAATTATATTACTCTTAGGTATCTATTATTATAATAAATATTTATACTAAGGCTTATAAAAGGCTAGGGTAATAATAGAGTATTTATATTTAATAGCTAGGACGCGTTAATTAAGTAAATTTATTAATATAAAAAGGAGTACTAAGACCGCTTATATAATTAATATTATCTAGTATATATCTTATAATTTTATACTTTTTATACTACTACTATCCCTAATAGCGTTATCTATATAATAAGATAAGGTACTTATAAAAGGTTAAAGCTATAAAGAGTAGTTAATATATAAGATATTAAGTATACTTAGTATATCTTATAATATTATATATCTTATATAACTACTATCTAAGAGTTAATTCTATTATATTATATATCTAGTATATCTTATAATCTTATATATCTTATATACTAACTATTACTTAATTTAGAAAGTATATCTTAAGCCTAGTATATATCTATTAATTCTAGTATACTATATATCTAGTATATCTCGCGATCTTATATATCTTATATACTAGTAGTAGCCTAAATTAGAAAGTATACCTTACCTAGTACTTATCTATTAATTCCCTTATATAGTATATTTAGTATATCTTATAATCTTATATAATCTTATATATCTTATATTAGCTTATCCGCCTGTTATTTAGTATATCTAGTATATCTTATAATCTTATATATTATATATACTGACTAGCTGTAGCCTAAGCCTAATATTCTATTAATTCTACTATCTAGTATATCTAATATATCTTATAATCTCGTATATCCTATATACTAGCTATAGCCTATTAGTATACCCTATTATATTCTATATATAATATATAGTTTCTAGCTCCTAATTTTAAGTATATCTAGCGTATCTAATATATTTAATAATATTAAATATCTTATAATACTTAATATCTTAGTTCTAGTATCTTATATTATTAGGCTAGATTTATTATAAATATTATAAGTATTTCCCTTATTATATATACTATTTATTAGATTAAAGATAGCTTATATTATTATATAATAACCTTTATAACTTCTTATACTTTCTTTACCTCCTTCCTAGCCTTATCTTTAATCCTTATAAACTAAGCTATTAGCTAGCTTTACTTTCCTTATATATTATATATCCTCCTATCTATTTTAACCTTTAAGTACTATAGAACCTATATATATATCTTATTCTATTACTTAATTCTATAAATATAGAAGATTACCTATTATATAAGTATCTTTAAGTACTTTATATTAAGTATAATAATCTTCCTTACCCTTATTAAGTTAATACTAGTCCTAATTAGACTTATTATAAAAATAAGAATATTATACTCTAAGTCTAGGTTACTACTAGGCCTTTATTAAAAAGTATTAATAATATCCTATTAATTAAATAGCTATATATTACTATAAACTACTCTAACCTTCTTCTCTTTTATAATAGTAAGATCCGCCTCTAACTATTATACTAGATTTAATATAACCTTTAATAACCTAAGATATTTATAATAAAAAGGACTAGGATAAAAGAGGGCTATTAGGTATATAAATATACCTTTATTAGGAGTATATAAACTATTATATTTATTCTAATAATTATAAGCTTCTTTAGTATTATATTAAGCTACCTATTAAAGCCCTTTTTATACCTTATAATACTAAGCTCTTTAATAATATTAATAATAAACTTAAACTTTAAAGTAGACGCGGCTAATTTATTAAGTCTTTTAAAGTATAAATTCTTATATTTATTATCTAATATTTTATATTCCTTTTATTATATTTATATTACCTTTAATACCTTATCTTCTTCTAATATAAGTAATAACCTTAAGATAGATATAATAGCTCTTAGCTACTACGCCTTTTAGAAGTATATTATATTTTTCTACTACTCTATTTTCTTAATACTATTAGTATCTACCTCCTATTAAATAGTTTACTCTTACTTATTAAGGGCTAGGATAAGTACTATTAAGAAATTAGTTATAATATTTATAACCTAGAGCTACTATTTAAATAATTATATAAGCGGTATATTAAATTATATTAAAATAGAATAATAGTTAAGTATTATAACCTTAGTAAGTATATATAAGTAAGTAATATAATCTACTAGCTTATCTATTATCTAGAACGCGCTTATAGCTTTTATTAATCTATTAAAAGTTATATAAATATCTTTAAAGTTTTTTAGCTTAACCTATTAAAGATTATTATTAAGCTATTATTAATCCTTACATCCTATCCTTATTACTACTAATATACTAGTAAGGTCTAAAGGTACCTTTATCTAAGGGGTTCCTAATATAATAATAATTATATAGAACCTTAAATAAACTTTAATTACTCTTAAGATACTTATAAGTCTTATTAAGTCTCCCTTAGACTTATACTATTTATTAACTATTATATAACTAACCTTAAGTTTTAGTAGTAAGACTTTATTAGATATAATATATCTTCCCTACTTAATATTTTAATACTTATAATTAATAAATTAGCTTTAAACTTACTTAGTAAATACCCCTAGTATTATAATAAATATTCCTTACTAGTTAGTATAAATAGGTAGGAAGCCTTTACCTATCTTAAATAGGTTTAACTTAATATTAGTAGGATAGTAGGGCCTAAGATTTTAATTTATATAATATATAAAGAAATATATATTAAGTATTTACTAATAATTACTATTAAATTAATTATCCTATTTATTTACCTAATTACTAAGTAACTTTACTAATATAAGAATAAGGTTTAGTCTATATTATAAAAGGAAGCTACTTATTAGTCTATTATAAATATATATATAAAGGAATAGCTATTAATTTTATAATAGGTAGGTTTTATTAAATTATTAATTCTTAAGAAGATATTAATTAATTTAAGTAGTTTCTTAATTATATTTAATCTTACTTTATATAATATTAATCTAGTATTAATATATAAAATATATAATTACCTTTAAGGTCTAAATTATCATATATAATAAGTTAGCTTTCCCCCCTTTATTAAATATATTTAAGGGCTTATATTAATTACTAACCTTTCTAAGTCTTATCTCTTTAGCTAGGATTATCCTATTAATTATAGAGTTCTTAAACTTAAATATAATAAAGATAGTAAAGTATTAATAATAGTAGGCTACTTACTTAATACCCTTTATCTTAAGACTTAATACTTTAAACTTCCCCTCCTAGGGCTTTTAATTAACCCTTAGTTTATATTTTATATCCTTTATTATAACTTTATAAAAGCGCGTAAACTATCTTAATAGGCTTAAATTAAAATACTCTATTACCTTAGTATCTCTAATAGCTTATACCTATCTATTAATAAGTCTTAGCTCTATTCTTATAAATTAGTTAAAGGGAGAGGACTTACTTTATAAATCTATCTACTATCCCTTTATTACTATCTACTATTATTATATCCTTACTACCTAGCTTAAATATAGAATTCTTATTATTATTAATACTAATATAATCTTTTTCTATAATATTAAACTCTTTATTAAGTAGGTTTATATTTTATTAAGTCTTATCTATTATCTTTATACCCTCTTTATTTAACTTACCTAACTTACTTAATAATAGATAGGTATCTAGTTCTTTAGTAATAAGAGGCTTAATAAACTTATTACCTAGAAGATCTATTTAAATAGCTTATAAAGGGAATAAAAATATATAATTAAATAGGGAATATCTAGACTTAGAGAAGACCTTTAATATTATATATAAGTTAGCTATTTATAAGAAATCTATAAATATAAAGAAGAGGTACTACCTTTTTTAATACTATTAATACGCCGCTTAAAGATATTATTAAGTATTAAAGACTAGAGTAAAGTTATAAGTAGAATTAATTCTTCTTTAATCTTTATAATTAAATTCTTAATTATAATAGTTAATATTAGCTAGGTACTTAAGTATATTATAATAAATTACTTATTATATAATCCTAGGACTTAGAAGTAAATATTATTTATAAGGTATTATATAACTTATAACTTAATTAATATCTTAAAATTAATAGTATAATTATTAATCTTTATCTATTTTCTTTTAAGGGGTATCTACCTTATAAGTATTTATATCTTATAATTAGTTAATAGTACTTAAATAGAGAGTATCTTATAATAGGCCTTTAAATTAATATAATTTAAAGTATTTAAGTCTTTAATTTTAGTATTTTTATTAAGGATATCCTTAATTAAATGAATAACTTAATTATCTCCTTTAGTATTATTAATCTATTAGTACTAAATAACCCTTTATATAAAGGGAACCTTCTCTCTCTTAACTATTTTATATAGCTAGTTATATATTTATTATCCTTTATATTTAACTTACCTTCTAACTTAACCTTAATTTTAATTACTCTTTATTTAGTAGTATTAATCTTAACCTCTTTAAGTACTTTAATTATATACTTTAAGTTATTAATAAAACAGTAATAATTATATTTTAATATCTTATTAATTTAGTTAGCTAGGATAGTATTAAGCTATAATTTAAGTATAAATTAAAGATAATCCTTTAATTATTAGTAGACTAGTTTAATAGCTACTTAATTATAAAGTAAGGCTAAATTATTTATATATTATAAACTAGCTATTATAAACTTATTTAAGATCTAGCTAATAAAAGTATAATATTCTTTTATAATTATCTTTAAGTTAAGCTAGGTTTAATTATTTTTAGCTTCTTTATTCTTTTAAATAGTATAATTAAAGGGTTAAGCTATATAAGTAAGTATAAAGACTAAGTAAGACTTATAATAGCTTAAAATAATTCTTAGGGATAGAGAGATAAGATAGTAAGGAGAATAAAGTCTAATATAAGAGTAATAAAAGAGTTAAAGTATATTATATTATAAAATTAATAGAAATCTAAGTAAAGTAATATAAAAAGAGAGGAGAGGCTAAAGTTAAATTCTTTATCTAGGGAAAGTCTAAGATTATATAATTTAATAAGATAAAGTAAATATAAGCTCTATTAGGAATTTTAGCTTTAAATATTAAGATATAAAGTAAATAGTAAGGAGTATAATATATAATATATATTATAATTAATACCCTTAAGAGAGATCTTATATATTAGTAGGTTCTACTATTTATAATTAGGAGAGAAGGGGTTCTTATAATAGATCTTCTTATTAAAAATATATCTTTTATATATTAAGGATTTATACTATTTAGTCTATTTACTATATTATTTATTTAATAAATATAATATATCTTATAATATTATACTTTTTATATAACTATTATCCTTAATAGTATTATTTATATAATAAAACAGGATACTTATAAAAGGTTAAAGTTATAAAGAGTAATTAATATATAAGATATTAAGTATATTTAATATATCTTATAATATTATATATCTTATATAACTATTATTTAAGAGCTTATTTTATTTTATTATATATCTAGTATATCTTATAATCTTATATATCTTATATACTAGCTATTATTTAATTTAAAAAGTATATCTCTAGTTTAATATTAATTCTATTATATTATATATCTAATATATCTTATAATCTTATATATCTTATATACTAGTTATTACCTAATTTAAAAAGTATATCTTAAGCCTAATAATATTTATTAATTTTATTATATTATATATCTAGTATATCTTATAATCTTATATATCTTATATACTAGCTATTATCTAATTTAGAAAGCTTAGTATATATCTATTAATTTTATTATACTATATATCTAGTATATCTTATAATCTTATATATCTTATATACTAGCTATTACCTAACCTAGAAGGTATATCTTAAGCCTAGTAATATCTATTAATTCTATTATATTATATATCTAATATATCTTATAATCTTATATATCTTATATACTAGCTAGTATTTTAAGCCTAATATATTATTAATTTTATTATATTATATATTTAATATATCTTATAATCTTATATATCCTACGCGCTAGCTATTACCTAACCTAGAAAGTATATCTTAAGCCTAGTAATATCTATTAATTCTATTATATTATATATCTAATATATCTTATAATCTTATATATCTTATATATTAACTATTACTTATACCTAGTATATATTAATCTATTCTATTATATTATATATCTAGTATATCTTATAATCTTATATATCTTATATATTAAAGTACGCCTCTTAAGTAATATACTAGTTCTATCCTAATCTATTTAAGCTCCCTTTAATTAATAAATTTAATTAAAGAAGGTAAAGGCTCTATTATATTATATTATATTATATATACTTATATTCTATTATATATACTTACCCTTAACTTATCTAATTATTTTATTATTATCCCTTCCTTTTAAATAGCTAGTTAGGTATATAATAGCTATAACTTTATTATAAAGACTAATTAAGCCTTCTTAAAATATATTAATAAATAATATAAATAATATAAAATAGCTTTAAGTATTCTCTTATAAATAAACTTTTAAGTTATACTACCTCTTAAGTAGAATATTACCCTTATATAAGTTATAATTAATAAGTTATTTACTTTAAATTTAATAACTAAAGAGGATTAAGATAAAGATATCTTAAAAAATATACTAGCTAGTAATTAAGTTATAAATAAATATATCCCTTTAAATAAATAAAGTATATTAAATAGAAAGAGATTAGGGAAGTTCTCTATTTATATAACTTTTAAGATAAAGACCTTTTAGGATATTATTAATAAAAGAGCTAGAGAACTACTTTTAATAGAGCTTCTTATAATATATTAATATATATTAGACCCTTTATTCTTTCCCTTTAATAATAAGATAGATTATACTCTTACTTAATAGTTTTTATAAGTAGAGTATACTTAAAGAGATATAAATAGCTTCTTTAATAATTTATAACTCTATTTATTATAAGAATATATTAATTTTAAGAGTAGTATAAAATAATTAAATATATTAGGTATAATAAAGAATAGTATCTTTAATAATAAGTAAATAAAATTAAAGATTAAGATTTAAGTAGATATAAATAATATTCAGGCTAAGTAATATACTATCTATTATTAAGATATTATAAAGGTTATTAAATTCTTAATTAACTATTAACTATTTATTAATAACTTAGTATATACCCTTATATATAAGTATATAATAAATAATCCTAATAATCCTTCTATTATAAAGGTAGATTTATAAATCTAGAGTAAGATATATATTATAAATTAGTAGTAGGAATAATAGACTTAACTACTAGATAATACTATTATAATATTAATTTTATTAATAATAGATAAGATATAATTAATAACCCTTATAAGTAATCTATTAATATAGCCTATTTATATAATAATTAGTAATTTAGATAAAGAGACTTATAAATAATATAATAGGCTAAGTATAATACTTCTAGGTTTAATACCTATCTTATAAGAGCTAGGTAGGGAAATTAAGTTAAAAGTCTATTATATAATAATAGAGCTTATATTAAAGTATAAATATATATCTTATATAGTTATAATTCTTAATTACTAATACCTATAATTTAACTAGTATTAGAGTAGTATATAGTAAATAGTTTTCTAATAATTTATATAGATAAGAAAACCTAAAGGGGGTATCTTATTATTACTAGAATTTTAGCTAATTATAAAGAGTAAGTTCTAATTATAGGTATTAAAAGTTTATAATATTACTCTATTTATTAGGTACCCTAAGAGAAATAAGAAGATCTATATTAATACGGCTTCTAGCTTATATAAACCTATAAATAGATAAAATTATAAATTACCTTATAATTAACTTTATAATAGAATAAATACTATTCTTAATTAGACTATTAATATATCTATCCTACTAATAATTTTACCTAGAAATATTATCTTATAAATATTTATAAGTATATATTATCTAATATCTTATACTAATTATTTAAAGGGGTAGCTAGAGACTACCTACTTATATAAGTTAATAAAATAATTAGAGTATTTATATAAAAGATAAAGGGGAAAAAGTATATTTAAATAGAAACTAGAAATAGAGTACTTCTAGAATTATTTATAATAGTTTAATTAGATTAGACCTACTACTAAGTCCTACTATTCCCTAATCTTAAATACTTTAATTATTTTAGTAAGGTTAAGCAGTAGTTAGGAGTAGAATATAAGGGGATTATTTAGTAGTTACTTCCTATAATAATCCTATTACTAGATAAGAAGTAGCTAGGTATTATATTTACTATTAAAGTATTAGTAGATTTTATAATAGTAGTCTAATATATCTCTTATATATAAGATATAATAGCCTACTTAGACTATTATTTAAAGGTATTTAATTAAGTAAAGGATTATTTATAACCCTATTATAATAGTTACTATTTTAACTTTCTAAAGATATATATATTAAGCTATTATACCTATTATATACGCGAATATAATAGCCTACTTAATATAATAATTAAAATAGGCGAGGTAGCTTATATTAAGATAGTTAAACGCCTATTTTAATAAATAAATAAATAAAAGTATTTTAAGAGGTAACTACTTTAATATAATACTTAAGAGCTTAATATTCTTATAATAGCTAATATTAAGAAATATAGCCTTAATTACCTACTAGGTTAGGTTAATTATAATAATAAGGTATATATTAATTAACTTAGCGCTATTATACTACTAAATAAGCTAGGATAGAAGATAGATAAGTAAGAGTAAGGATAGTTATATTATTTATATTATAATCTAAACTTATAATATATAGTATCTACTACCGCCGCTAAAAGTAAAGTCTTAAATCTTCTATATATATTAGTTATATTTATTTAGTAGGAGTATATAAAGGTAGTAGACCTTAGGTTTATATAAGATATAGGTAATATATAGGAAGATAACCCTTCTTAGATTTCTTACTACCTAGTATAGATCTATAAGTTATTAAGGACCTAGAAAAGATCTAGTAAAAATATAGCTAATCTAGATTAATTATTAGAGGAATTCTATTATTACTCTATTAATTAGTAGAATAAAGGCTATTAGTAGTAAGACTATATATAGGGTTAAGAGTATTATCTAGATATTACTAATTAATCTAGTATTTAATACCCTTAAGGAGGGAAACTAGTAGGTTAGCTATAGCTCCTAGTTATTATTTAGGATATAAAGAACTATAATAGAAAGGGTAAACTCCTAAGATATAGTAGAGTAATAATTAAATAACTTAAGATATAAAATAGGGGTATTATTAATCCTTTATATAATATAATTAAAGTAGAGAAATAGTAAATAGCTATAATTATAACTCCCTAAGGTCTAATTAATAAGCGCCTATTTACTTTAAATAGTATTATTTATAGTATATATATAATACTAGGATATAGTAATATATTATATATTAGCTATATTAATAATACCTATATAATAAGGATTTTATTAAGAAGGAGACTTAAATTATAGATTGTATCTAGAAAAAAGTATAAAAGGATTAACTTCTAAGGGCTAGTAATAAAAGGTATTAATTACTTAGATAATATATAAGGTATATAATATTTAAGTTATATTAGAGGCTTTATTAATAAGTATTTAATTATATATAAAAGGAGTAGATATAAGAGATATAGGTGAAATACGCGATTAAAAAGATATTATATATAAAACTAGTAAGATATATATAATATATATAAGATATACGAGATATATAAAATATATAAGATTTATAAAATATATAAAGCGTACGAGATATATAAGATCTTATATAAGATACTAGAAAATACCTGTAAAAATTCGAATAGCGGGGAGTATATTAGACACGTTAGTAGGTGGGGTGAATAGTAGGGAGTATATCAGACATACTAGGCTATTAATAAGACGGATATTTCCCCCTATTCAGACGGATATCAGACACGTTAGTAGGTAGGGTGAATAGCGGGGAGCATATCAGACACGTTAGTAGGTGACGTGAGTAGTAGGGAGTATATCAGACATATTGCCCTGATTATAAGACGGATATTTCCCCCTATTCAGACCGATATCAGACACGTTAATAGGTGAGGTGAATAGTAGGGAGCATATCAGACACGTTGGTAGGTAGCCGGCCTATAAACGCGACAGCATTAGCCATATGCATACACCTTTCCATTCCGACAGCGTTCCATACCTGATAATGAGACGGATATCACCCCCTATTTAGGCCGATATCAGACACGTTGGTAGGTGGATATTAGACACGTTGGTAGGTGACGTGAATAGTAGGGTTTTTAGCCTGTGAATACGACAGCGTTAGCTAATGCAGCAATGCACCGATTTGGATCATGCTGACAGCGTTACCTACCTGGCAATGAGGCGATATTTCCCCCTATTCAGACCGATATCAGACGCGTTGGTAGGCGAGGTGAATAGTAGGGAGCATATCAGACACGTTGGTAGGTAGGTAGTCTGTGAATGCGACAGCATTAGCCATATCATATGTACTAATGCACCGATTTAGATTATTCTGATAGCGTTGCATACCTGGCAATAAGACGGATATTCCCCCCTATCTAGATAGATATCAGACACGTTGGTAAGTGACGTGGTAGAATAGGTAATTTGTAAACAATGATAGGATTATTGAGATTCGCGATCCGTAGTAGGCGCATGGAATTTAGTGGGTGAATCCATTCATTCTGATATATCTTTAGCACTAAGAGACCGATTTTAATTATTCTTAAAGCGTTAGATAGCTGAAAATGAGCCATATAACTTCATTTAAGCAGAAAATATTATGGAGCGTAGGTGCAGACGTAGGTAGAATGCGAAGAGATGTCAGACTTTTGATGTTCGCGCTAGTCCAGGAAAGGAATCTGGGGGACTTATTAACTAACCGATAAGCTGCGATAAGCTCAGGGTCCTAAATTAGCTATATTCTATTATAGTAAGAAGATATAAGCACGTTAGTAATAGAAAAATCCGGATACTAGGCTAGATTTAGAACTCTACTAAAATTAATATGTAATTCTTATACTATATTAGGTTAAATAGATTATAAGAAACCTACTAGGAATAGATTATATTATAGTAGCCTATTAGTAAAGGGTATTAGTTAATTAGAATAATTAGCCTAGAAGGGTAACTTACAGGTCTTTAATATATATAAATCTTAGTAGGGTTCTCTATCTAGTCTAGTATCTAAATTATTCTATTACTAATATAATAAGATATATAAGATATATAAGATATACGAGATATATAATATATATAAAATATATAAAATATATAAAGCGTATAAGATATATAAGATATACGAGATATATAATATATACGAGATATATAATATATATAAAATATATAAAATATATAAGGTATATAAGGTATATAAGATATATAAGATATATAAGTACTTAATATATAAGATATATAAGATATATAAGTACTTAATATATAAGATATATAAGATATATAAGTACTTAATATATAAGATATATAAGATATATAAGATATATAAGACGTATAAGACGTATAAGATATATAAGATATATAATAGCCTTAGTACTTATATCTCTTTTACTAGGAGTATAAATAGGTTAAATCTTAATATACGTCTTTATTTATATACTATTATCTATTATAACTATCTAAGTACTCTATTATAAGCTCTCTAGACCTTTTAAATATATTAAGTAAGCCTATTAAGTCTATCTTTTATTTAGTTTACTAGTTAATATATAATATACTAATTTAGACTCGCGTCTTTATAACCCTAATTCCGCCCTACCTCCCTATAAAAATCTTATAGGCGGGACCTCCTAAAATAATATAGTATCTATTTTTAAATAGTTAAATAGTATATTAGGAACTTTAAATAAGGTCCTAGTAGGTAGTTCTATTAGAATAGTATTAGTTAAAATAGTAACCCTAGATTATAACTTAATAGGTAATATATATATTAATAGGCCTTTTTATCTATCTAAATTATAGACTTATATACTATTCTTAATTTAATACTAGATAGTTTATAAGTAAAGGAACTTATAACTACTAATACTACTCCTTAAATTATAGACTCTACTAGAGAGGATAATAACTCTTAAGTAATAGTCTTTATAAGGGATAATAATAAGACTATCTCTTAGCTAAACTACTAGTTAGGATAATAAGGCTTTTACTACCTTAATAAAGTATTATTAATATTTATTAGATACTACTATATTAACTAATACTAAACCTATAATTAAAATAGATAACCTTATTATTATATTACCTAATAAAGGCTTCTTATATAACTAATAAGTAAGTTAATCTCCTACTTATATTCCTATATTCTTATTACTAGCGAGAAGACGCCGTATAAATAGTTAACTAGGTATTTTATAACTAGAAAATAAAGTAGACATAAATTAATTTAATATTTTTATTACTATCCTTAATTATCCTAAGCTAAGTCTTAAAATTATAAAGAACCTTAATATTAAGGACTTAATCTCCCTCTACGCTATCTTAAAAGGGTTTTATATACTTATTAATACCTATTTTACTACTATAATAAAGGCTTAATAGTATAGAAAAGTATATAAGTCTAGTAATATATTTATCTTCTATTACTATAAAAGTCTTTATATACGCGATCTAGCTTACTAAATTAATAAGACTTATTTAATTTAAGTATATTTTACCCCTAGCTTTTAATAGCTTTATATAATTCTCTTTTAGGAAGTAGTTATTAATAATATTATATATTTAATAGTATAAGAAGGCTATTATATACTAAGGCGTATAATAATAATTATTAAAAAGATTTAGTTTATAATAGACTTTAGTAATAACTTATATTATATTAGACTCCTATATAATATTAGATTTTAATCTAATAAAGATCTTTACTTTATTATTATATTCTTTTTTAAACTTAATATACGCCTTACTAACCTTATAACTAGTAATAGTAAGCTTAGCTTATAAAAAATACTACTTAGTTAGCGTAGTTTATTAACCTTATTAAAGGTCCCTAATAGAGAGGAGATAAGGATATAGCTAGATATATTATAAATAATTATATACTTTAATTATAAGCCTAAGAATTATAAGGAAATAAGTATTTTAGGAGTACCTCTAGAGGAAATTAGGAAGTTATAGTATAAAGGCTAGGGGTTAAAAAATATAAAGTTTATTATATTAAGCTATTATTAGGGTCCTATTAAACCTCCTTTATAAGTAGCCTTTCTTATAATAATAATAGTAAGGTATCTTTAAAATATAGATACTAATATTTTAGAAACTATTAGTAATAATATTAAAGATACTTATTATAAAGTTATAAAAGAAATAGTAGATAGGTTCTCTAGGAATTATAAAAGTTATATACCTTATTAATAGGCTAGTTAAAGGGTAGGGAAATACTTTTAAATTTATATAGATATCTCTAACTTAGGGTATAATAATTAAAATCTAAACTATTATAATAATAAGGGAGTTATAATTAGGTTAAATTAAAGCTACGCCTTTTATTTTTAATATTAATACTACTTTTAAGCTATTTATAATAATTATATATTATATTATTACTATTATATAGTAATAGATAAGAGTTTATAAAACTAAAAATAATAACCTTCTCTATTAGGGGCTAATATAAAATCTTCTAGGCTTAAAGTACTAAAGTATACTTAAATTATAAGTTTAAACTAATATTAGTTTATATTAATTATAGTATATATAGTCTTAAGGTTTAACTAGGAGGATTAGAAGGTATTTCTTAAGTAATAAGTATCTTTAGTCTTATAAATAGTAGAGGTTTCTTATTATAATACCTTACTATTAATAGTTAGTTCTTAGTACCTAAGTTTATTAAGTAGGTAATAAAGTTCTACTATTAAAAAGAGGTAGCTAGTAAGAGGAATAAGGCGGGTCTCTCTTTAATATTTAGTTATAAGGTTAGTCTAGTAAGTAGTAGGTATAACCTCCTTATTTAGCTCTATTCTATTAAAACTATATATCTATTAGGCCCTTATAATATAAATATTAGATATTACCGGCTTAGACCCCCTACTTATAAAAGTTAGTTTAGATTAGGAAGTTTAGAATAGTAAAATATACTATTAAGCTATCTACCCTTATAATTATTAACTATATTACTATTTTAAGATATATACTTTAAATTCTACTATATATACCTTTTTATAAATATACTAAGATTAATATATAAGATATATAAGATATATAAGATATATAAGATATTAATATATATAAAATATATAAAATATATAAGATATATAAGATATATATATTATATAAGATATATATAAGATATATATAAGATATAATATATATATAATATATAAGATAAATAAGAGTTATAAGATATATAAGATATATAAGATATACTAGTATTATAATTATATATAAAATATAATTTTTCTAGCGCTACCCTACCTTTACTTTCCTTCTAGGATTAAATACCTACGCGTTATAATTAAAATAGATTATTATAATAGTAATTAACTATATAAAGTCTATATTAGGGACTTTATAATAGGAATTATATATATAAATAGATATATTATAAAGTAGGAGGTTAGCTTATAATACTCTCTAGTCTATATTATAATTACTCTAGCTACTTTATAAGAATAGATCTAGAAGGAGTTAAAGGTTAACTATTAGGTAAATAATTAGATTTACGCCGGTCTTACTATTAATAATAAGATATATAAGGTAATATATATAATACTAGAGGTAGAGATTAATATATGTAAGAATCTAGGGGATAAAATTAATAATATTATTATAAAGAAGGAGTTATAACCCGCTTTTATAAGAGTTATATAATAGTTTTATAAGGTTTTTAGTAATATTAATCTAGCTTAGAAAGAGGAGTATTTAATATACTAGGCCTAGAAATATAATAATAATAAAAAGTAAAGAAGGTATTATAAGAGTAAGGTTAATACTATATTAATAGTTATAAGAGGAATAATACTAACGCCTTAGTTATATAGTATTACCTTTAGTAATATAAATATTAGCTATTATAAGAAGAATAGGGGGAAAATTAGGATATATAAGCCTTAAGACCTAATTATATTTAATAAGGCTATTAATAAGATTATTATAAATAACTTATACTTTAATTTATTTATATAAATCTTATAAGAAGATATTAGATTTAATATTAACTAGGATTCTATATTTTATAAGCCTAAATAAATTAGGGGAATAAAATATATAAATACTTAATCCTAAAGATATATATTATTTAAAATATATTTACTAAGGCTTAGCTAATTACTTTTTATAATTAATAACTTATTAAATAGTAAGCTTTACTTAAAGATAATTAATAGTAACTAATAAATATTTAGACTCTAGTAGGTATAAGCTAAATTAATATAAAAGCTCTATTATATAATATAGTATTAAGCTACTATTAATAATATAAACCCTTATATCTACTACTTTATAACCCGCTAATTATAAGAGATATATAGAAAATAATAATAGCTAGAATTAGCTTAAGAGATATAATATAATAATAAATACTACCTTATATATAACCTTTATACCCCTAGTATATATATAAAAGTTTAAAAGAGTAAAGATATCTATAATTATAAGCTTAAGGAAGTAGAGGAAGATATCTTATAACTAATAGAAAGCTAATAAGACTAAGGTTATAATAGCTTTATATCTATTAGGTTTATAAGATTATAGCCGGAATAGTAAGAGGATAATAGTAATAAATAACTAGGTTAGAGTTTATATAAAGTGAATTATCTAATAACTTAGGTTTTAAGAGATATTAGTATAATTAAATAGAGGAACTTATTATTACTCCTCCCGTTATATAACTCTAGTAACTATCCTAGGTATTTTAATAGATTTATTAGGTATTATTAATAATATTATTATAAATAAAGGGAGGGCTATTTATACTAGGAGTAGAATCCTAAGTTATAGCTTTAGAATAGGTATAGTTAAGATTTTAATATATTTTATAAGTTCTCTCTTACTAATAATATTTATCTACTTATAAAGAGATTAGTTCCTCCTTAAGTAGTTTAATTTATACTAAGGTAGACTAGAATTATTTATTATAAGTAGTATAAATATTAATAAGTACGCTAGTACCTTTTACCCCCTAAGAAATTATTTAGTATAATACTACTTTTATTATATTATTAATTATTATATTAGTATTAGTCTTAAAGTATTAAGTTATATATAGTTTATAGTAATTTATAAGCTAATAGACTTATATCTTAAAATAAATAGTTATAAGGTTATTATATATATAGTAATTAAGGAGAAAGAGGGACTAGCTAAGATACTATTAATAGTATAATATCTACCTCTAATTTAGGTATTTATCTTATTATAAAGGGGAGAATATTAGATAGGAGGTATAATTAAAGATAAAGTAAAAAGTATTATTTTATACTATCTATTATATATAATAATTAAAGCTAAGTATTTTAATTTAAAGGGATAGTATACTAAAAAAGAGTAAAGCTTTAGAATAATAAGAGATAGTAATAAGAGAGTAGGTAATTTAAAGTAGTTATATTTATTATAAGTTTTAAATAAATATCTAATAATTTCTAGGGGGTTTAAATAATTAAAATATGAGAATTACGCGCTAGATCTTATTAGATATATTAGATATAATAGACTAATATATTTATATATTAAATAGGGTTTTTACTAAATCTAATATATTCTAACCTAAAAGTAATAATAATAATATTATAAAAAGTATATAATATATAGTTAAATCTCTACCCCTTATTTTTCTTTTAATTATAAGCTACCTCCTTATTTCTTAGATATTCTTTTATGAACTTATTTACCTATTATATTATTATTCTCTAATACCCCTATTTCTATAAGAAATATTTATCCTATTAAATTAAAGACTATTTACCCTAATTAAAGTATAATATCTTAGAGGCTTATTATAATAAGGGTAGGTAGAAGTAGGAGAGGTTTAAGCTACTCCTAGTCTTATATATAATATTTATACTTATAATATTATACCTATTTATAGTAGGAGCTAATTATTTAAGTAGGCTAGTAGAGCTTATAATCTATTTAATATACTTAATAGTATTAAATATAATAATAAGGTTAGTAATAGTAAATCCCGTATTTAAGAGAATTAAATAGTTATAAAGTAGAGGCTATTACTAAATATAATAGATTTAAACTTAAAATAAGAGAGATAAGATAACTATATTATTAATAAGGAAGAGTTAGATAAGGAACCTATTAAGATATAACTAGTAAAGAGGGTATATTATATTATAAGTTCTTATATTAATCTACTATATTAATAGAAGCGGCTTATATTATTATTAATATAAAGGATAGTATATTAACTTTATAACTAGTTTAGTAACTAAGACTTAATATAATATTATCTACTTTAAAGCGTGTGTCTTATACTAGATCCCCTTATAATACTATATCCTTATCTTTAAATAAGAACCTCTTAAGAGCTTAAAGACTATAATTACCTTATAATTATAATAAGCTAATAGTAGGGGTATTTAAGGGTAAAGAAGAGTAAGGGTATAATTTCCTATAAGGTTAGTTAAGGCGTTATAAAGGAATATAAAATATCTTTATAATAAGTTATAAAGCTATCTTATCTAAGGTTATACTATACTTATAAGTACTAATATTTACTAGTAGTAGTAGTAAATAGTATATATCTTAGCTTAAATATAATCTAGCTAATTTTAGTAATATAATAATTAAAGTATAAAAGTATTATATTAATTAATTAATTATTTATACTCTTATACTAGCTAAAGCTAATAAGGGTAGACTTTTTAAGAGGTACGCCTAGCGTACCTATTATTCGGGGAGAAACCTAGCTAAGGGATAAAAACTCTACCTACTATCTACAGGCTATACTATTATTCGGCTCCTTCCCTCCCCCTCCTAATAGGCCTACTATCGGGGCGGTATATTAAGGGGTTAGGTCTACTATTTATAATACTAAGGTTTCGTCGACTATATTCTCTTCTCTTTAGTTAGGGCGGAGCCCTTCCTCTCTATTAGTTCTCGCTAATATCTCTTTTACTAGTATAAACTAGTAGAGGGCGCCTGTCCTAATTAACTACCTCGCCGCCGCCCTTATCTCTATTAGTAATAAGAGAATAGTACTATAGTCTTCTAACCTAGCCTCTAGTAATATCTAACTCCTACTAGTATAATAGTCGGGATAGAATAGTAGGATATATTTACTAGTCTACCTCGCCGCCCCGTACGGGTAGCTAGGACTTAGGATCCTAGGAACCTTCCTAATAAATAAGAAGTAGTTAAACCTAATCTTATCCGTACGTAACTAGACTACTATAGAGCTCTCCGGCTTCTTTAGGCCCTTATAGAGGTCCTATCTCCCTCCTACTAGGTCACCCTTCTATGCTAGGCTTGTGTTTCGGCCCTCTAATCCCCGCTAGTAGTGGCGCTACTAGCCCTACTACCGGCCTTCCTACTAGGTTAGTATCCTTTTCTATAGCGTCGGGCTATTAAGTACCCCGTTTAGCGACCGCTTCGCCTAAGACTCCTTCTTAGCTAACGGGGGTAGCGGAGGGCGTAGCCTCCTACCCCTTTTTAATTATAACCGAGACTTAATCTTCGCGTTCCCTTTTAGGGCTATCTTATATATCCCTTAGAGGATCTTACTCTATAGTAGGGCCTTATTAAGGAAGTCTCTTACTAACGGGATTCCCGCCTCTACTTTAAGGACCGGAATTAGGGTAGCCTTATACGCCCCTAGTACTTTACGTAGTCCTTTATTCTAGATTATTATTAGGGTCTTTATATACTTCCCTACTACCCCGGGGGTATTCTTAGGGCTATATTATATTAGCGCCGCGAACGTTATTATAGGCCTTACTACTACCGCGTATATAAGCCTACTAACTAGTAGAACCGCGCCTTATATTAAGCCGGCGACGTAGTAGAGCGCCTGAATCTAGTTATCTATCTTAGCTTATACCTTCTTTAGGTATATATTCTAATTTAGCTTACTATTAAGTATAAGTCCTAGGACCCTAATCGACGTCTTTAGTTTAACTTTAATTCCTTTAAGCTTAACTATTACGTCTATCTTTATACCTTTTATTCTACGGGTTATATAAACGAGCTCGTACTTCTTTAGTATAAACGAGGCTTTATAAGTCTTCGCCTACCGTAGGTATACCTTATAAGCTTTATCTAGAACCTCGTAGTTCCGTTTAATACTCCTATTATAAGCTAGTAGATAGATATTATCTATAAATCCGCCGACTTAAATTAGTAGCTTTAGCTTTTTATACTCCTCGATTAGGGGAGTATTAAAAAATAGAAATAATATCGGAGAGATAGGTAAACCCTAGGGGATCCCTATCTCTACTAACTCTATCTAACTCGTCCTCCTACCGAGGGTAATTAAAGTCGCCCTCTTTATAAGGAAGCTTACCGTCTAGCGTACTATCCTTTCTAGGACCCTCTTTATCTTTATTATATAGAGTAGCCTAGAGTAGGAGACGTAATTAAAGGCTCCGGTAATATCTAGAGAGAGGAGGCTTACTATATTCCTCTTCCCTATTCCCTATACCGTGTAGACTATATTAGTAATTATTTCTAGCGCGGTTTCTACTAATCTTCCTTACTTTATACCTATCTATTCCTCCGGAAGGAGGTTATTAGCCTCCGCGTAATCTCTAAGCCTAGCCGCTATTACCGTCTTAAATATCTTTCCTAAGGTATCTAAGAGGGTGATCGGCCTATAGGACTTAGGGTTAGTATAGTTCTCCTTCTACGGTTTCTTTAAGATTACTATATTAGCCTCCTTAAATTTCTAGGGGTAGTATCTAATCTCGAAGTACCCCTAGAAGAGATAGTAGATCTCCTCCTCTAGTTTACTATATACGGCCTGTAGGAACCTATTTAGAATCCTATTTATCCCGGGAGCCTTATCCTACGACGGTCTCCTTATAAAGCTATAGACTTCCGCCTCTATTAGATCCCCTCCCCCTAGTATCGGGCTTAGGTATTCTACCTCGGTAATATCTTCTAAATCTGCCCCTAAAGGGGCTAGGAAATAGGTTTCCTAAAGGCGTTCTATCTTCTCCTTAAAGGTAGCCGCCAGCGTCCCGTCTTATCTACTTAGGGAGGGGAACTTAGGTAGGGCTCTTAGCGATATACTCTTATTCTTCCCCTACTAGGCTAGTACTTATACCCCCTAAGGATCTTCTAAGGCCTAGTATATAGCCGCCTGGAAGTAGAGGGTTTTCTCTCTTTAGATTATAGCTACCTTCGCCCTTTCCGCTTCTCTTAGAGTCTCTCTCGTCTCTATATTACGGTACTAGTAGTAGGCCTTTAGTTCCTATTTAGCCCTTTACGTTATATCCTTATAAGCTTAGTTCTAAAAGGACCTTACCTTACTAGATAACTTCGCCTACGGAATATATTCCTATATAATAGCCTGGAACCTATCTAGTATCTACCCTAGGTACTCGTCCGCCTCGCCGGCGGATCTAATCTAGGGGAGCCCTAGAGAAAGTCTAAGCTACTAGGC
>JAABUN010001001.1_pt1 | contig 67519 bp, 56 predicted proteins | sample 5559311 | NCBI WGS metagenome assembly JAABUN01 (sample SAMN10711877, study PRJNA513370) | rock metagenome | isolation source: Antarctica rocks | place: Antarctica: Victoria Land, Siegfried Peak sud | reverse complement strand
ACAACGTGCAGATGGGGGTGGAGCTGATCACGCCGGTGGCGGTGGAGGAGGGGCTGCGGTTCGCGATCCGGGAGGGGGGGCGGACGGTCGGGGCCGGCGTCGTCACCCGGATCGAGGAGTAGCCTCCCGCTTCCGGCTGGCTCGCTCGCCCAGCGGGTCAGCCGCCGGTCATGCACCCACCGCGTCGTCCCGGATGGTGCCTGGCCGGCCGGCCATGGTGTACACTCGAGCCGTCTGACCGCGTGACGCGCAGAACCTAGGGTCGTAGCTCAATTGGTAGAGCAGCGGTCTCCAAAACCGCAGGTTGCGGGTTCGATTCCTGCCGGCCCTGCCCAAGGTACTCGTCGTGGAAGCATCCAGGGGACGGGGCGGCGCCCACGAGGCTCCGTCCCGTTCGTCTATACATCCAGTACCGGTCGGACCCAGCCGGGGACCCGCACGGTCGACGAGATCTGGACCGGGTCAATCGAGACGAGATCGTACCGAGATCGTACATGGAAGGACGGGGCATGAGCGCCCAGCGCCGGTCATCGGCTTCGAACCGACGAACCCGTGGTGCGAGCGGCCGCAAGTCGGCCGGCACGTCGACGATCGACCCAACGGTGGAGTCGTCGTCGGCGCAGGCTGTCGCGGTCGCCGAGCCGCCCGTCAAGTCAGCCCCCACCAAGCAGCAGCCCCGGATGGCGACCGACCGATCGCGCGATCCGGGTAACGCTCGGCGCAACGAACGCCTCGCCGGCGTGACGCGGTATGTCAACGATACCCGCGCCGAGCTCCGGCGAGTGACATGGCCCGACCAGCTCACGCTGCGGAATCTGACGATCGTCGTCATCGCCGTATCGGCCTTCATGGGGCTCCTGCTTGGCGGGATCGACTTCGTCCTGCTGAAGATCTTCGAGGCGCTCTAGGCCAATGACCCATCATCCGTCCCGACACCGAGCAGAGGAGGTTAGCCCATGGGGCGCCCATCGCTGAGAGACCGCCTCGCCGCGCGCCGTGCCGCCGAGGCCGGACTGCCTCCGGCATCTGAAGGTAGCTGGTTTGCGCTGCACACCTATTCCGGCTACGAGAACAAGGTCAAGAAGACCATCGAGAGCCGGGTCGACGCGCTGGATCTCGCCGATCGCGTGTTCGAGATCCTCGTCCCCACCCAGAAGGAGAAGGAGAAGGATCGCGAGGGCAAGCTCAAGGAAGTCGACCGCAAGGTCTTTCCGGGCTACGTCCTCGTCCGGATGCTGATGGATGACGACGCCTGGTACACGCTGCGCAATACGCCGGGCGTGACGGGCTTCGTCAGTATCAACAACCGGCCGATCGCGCTCGGTAGCGAGGAAGTCCAGAACATCATCACCGGCCTGACCGCGCAGCCGCCCAAGCTCAAAGCCACGTTCTCGGTCGGCGACACCGTCCAGATCACTGACGGCCCGTTCGCCGACTTTCGGGGCGAGGTCAATGAGGTCAACGACGAGAAGGAGAAGGTGCGGGTGCTCGTGTCCTTCTTCGGTCGCGATGTCCCGGTGGAGCTGGACTTCTTTCAGGTCGAGGCTGAGTCCTGAACCCTGTCGTGCTATCATGGTCTGTCGAAACCGGCTCCCGGGTTTGCGGCTCGGGGGCCGTTCTGTGTTGATGTCGCCCGAGTGATGGGCGGCATGCTGTTGGAACTGGAGAGAGCATGGCAAAGCGGGTACGCGCCTACGTCAAGTTGCAGATCCCGGCCGGCAAGGCCACCCCGGCGCCGCCGATCGGCCCGGCCCTCGGTCAGCACGGTGTCGCGATCATGAACTTCGTCAAGGAATACAACGAGCGCACGGCCGTCCAGGCGGGCCAGATCATCCCGGTGGTGATCACCGTCTATGAGGATCGGTCATTCTCGTTCGTCACCAAGACGCCGCCGGCGGCCGATCTCCTGCGCCGCGCCGCCGGGATCGACAAGGGCTCCAACAACCCGCGGACGACCAAGGTCGCGAAGATCACCGCCGACCAGATCCGTGAGATCGCGGAGCTCAAGATGAAGGACCTCAACGCCGTCAACCTCGACGGCGCTGTCCTGCAGATCGAAGGCACCGCCCGCAGCATGGGCATCGAAGTCGCCTAGGCGACGGTCGGGCGAATACCCGGCATCCGTCACTATTGCGGTGGAAGGGACCGGCGTCCCGCCAGACCACAAGGAGTCATCAGACATGGCACGACACGGCAAGAAGTTCTCCGACGCGGAGAAGAAGGTCGAAGCCGGCCGGCTCTACTCGCCCGACGAGGGGCTCGCCCTGGTGAAGGACGTCGCCTTCGCCAACTTCGACGAGACGGTCGAGGCCCACTTCCGCCTCGGCATCGATCCGCGTCAGGCCGACCAGAACGTCCGCACGACCGCCATCCTGCCGCATGGGACGGGCAAGGTCGTCCGGGTGCTGGTCTTCGCCTCCGGTGAGGCCGAGCGCGTCGCCCTCGAGGCTGGCGCCGACTACGCGGGCAGCGACGAGCTTGTCACGCAGATCCAGGGCGGCTGGCTCGAGTTCGACGCGACCATCGCCATGGCGGATCAGATGGGCAAGGTCGGTGGCCTCGGCCGGATCCTCGGCCGGCGCGGCCTGATGCCGAACCCACGGTCGGGCACGGTCGTCCGGACCCCTGACGATCTCGCCGGGGTCATCCGGGAGCTCAAGGGCGGCCGGATCGAGTTCCGCAACGACCGGACCGGGATCGTCCACATGCCGATCGGCCGCAAGAGCTTCAGCGACGAGCAGCTGCGCGACAACCTGTATGCCGTCGTCGATGCGGTCAGCCGGGCGAAGCCCGCTGGCACCAAGGGCATCTACTGCCGTACACTCACGGTCGCTACGACGATGAGCCCCGGTGTGGCATTGGATGTCAATGCCGCGTTCGCCAACGCGACGAACGCCGGCTAGAGTCGGCCATCGCGAGCAATGATTCCCGATCGGCCGCTGCGTGGCCCCGCGGAACCGCAATCGAATAGCCGCTCTCCGGCCCCAGACAGTCGGTGTCCCCACGGAATTGGGGCGTAAATCCGACCGAGGCTCAGGATCGTTGCCGACCGACACCATGTGTCTTCGCATCGCGCCCTGCGCCACTTCAGGTGAGCCAGGGCGCGATTGCTTTTCCCGCGAGTCATCGCTGCTGTCAGACGGATCCATCTCTCCGGAAAGGAGGTAACGCATTTGCCAACTCAAGCAAAGGCGCTCGTCATCGACGAGCTGACCGAACAGCTTGGTCGTTCCCAGCTCACGATCGTCACGGACTATCGCGGGCTCGGGGTCGCTGATCTCCAGGCGTTCCGGTCGACCCTTCGGCCGCTGGATGCCGAGTTCCGCGTCGCCAAGAACACGCTGGTCCGGATCTCCGCCAACAAGGTCGGCATCGATGGGCTCGATTCGATCCTCGAAGGTCCGACCGCGCTCGTCATGGCCTACGGTGACGTCGTCGGTGCCGCCAAGGCGGTCTCCGACTTCGTCCGTACGTCGCGTATCCTGACGGTCAAGGGCGCGTCTCTCGGTACCACAGCGATCAGCATCGAGGATGTCGAAGCGCTGGCTTCGCTGCCGCCGGTCGAAGAGCTCCGTGGCAAGCTGGTCGGCCTTCTGGCCTCGCCGCTGTCGCGGACGGTCGGTGTCCTCAGTGGCCCGTCCCGCTCGCTGGCGTACGTGCTCCAGGCCCGTACCGACGCCCTCGGTGGCGCCGGTTCCGACAGCGACGACATCGCTGCCGACTAGGACCAACGTCCCAACGGTCTGGTGCGTTGCGCCGGACCCGTTCGACCCGTCGCCCGATACGATCTGGTGCCAGCGCATGATCGCGGCACCGTCAAGGAGAATCCCGTGGCCGATACCAACACCCTTATCGAGCAGCTCGAGTCGATGACCGTCCTGCAGATCAACGACCTTGTCAAGACTCTCGAGGAGCGCTGGGGCGTTAGCGCCGCCGCGCCGGTCGCCGTCGGCGGCGGAGCCGTCGCCGGGGGTGGTGCCGCTGCCCCGGTCGAGGAAGAGAAGACCGAGTTCGACGTGGTGCTGACTGAGATCGGCGCCAACAAGATCCAGGTCATCAAGGCCGTCCGCGAGCTCACGAGCCTCGGCCTCAAGGAGGCCAAGGATCTGGTCGAGGGCGCACCGAAGAATGTCCGCGAGGGCGTGACCAAGGAAGAGGCGGAAGCCGCCCGGACCAAGCTCCAGGAGGCCGGCGCCAAGGCCGACGTCAAGTAGGAGCCGCGAATCACGTCACACGATCCCCGGTGCAGACGATCTGCGCCGGGGATTCCGTCCTTCGAGGTCGGTTCGGGACGTTTCGCCGGTGCGTGGAATGGGTGCCGGACGGGCGGAAAAGGCGTGCTATAATCGTGCACCGCGGGGTGTGGCGCAGTCCGGTAGCGCACTAGTCTGGGGGACTAGTGGTCGGAGGTTCAAATCCTCTCACCCCGACCAGAGAATCAGAGATATCGGCGGCGATACCGCTGGGAAGCCGTGACCAGAGGCGGTTGGCGGCCGGGAACATCGGGACGCCCCGATGGAGCGGCGTGGCGATGGTGAGACAATGAGAAGTGCAACCCCAACGGTCGGCAAGCGGTACCGAATCATCATCGCGGACGACGAGTCGCTGATCCGGCTCGACCTGCGTGAGATGTTGACCCACCTTGGCTACGACGTCATCGCGGAGGCTGGCGACGGCCGCAGCGCTCTCGATCTCGCCCGCAAACTCCAGCCGGACCTGATGATCATGGATATCAAGATGCCGGATCTCGACGGGATCGCCGCGGCCGAGGAACTGACCCGTGAGCAGATCGCTCCGGTCGTCCTCCTCACTGCGTACAGTGACCAGGCCCTCGTCGAGCGGGCCAAGGAAGCCGGTGTCGTCGGGTACGTCGTCAAGCCCTTCCGCGAGGCCGAGCTCATGCCGGTCATCGAGCTCTCACTGGCGCGCTTCGAGGAGTTCCGGTCGCTTGAGCGGGAGCTCGGCGACCTCAAGGAGGCGCTCGAGGCCCGCAAGCAGATCGAGCGAGCCAAGGGCGTCCTGATGGAGGTCTACGGACTCAAGGAGTCCGAGGCCTTTCACCGGATCCGAAAGACCTCGATGGACGCCCGCAAGTCGATGCGCGAGGTTGCGGAAGCAATCCTGCTCACCCACGAGATGGATATGCGGAGCGCGGTTGGCGGAGACGACAGGGCCTGAGTATCGCCGCGAATACGTGCCATGTGACAGACGCCGTCGGGACATGATCCTGGCGGCGTCGTTCCGTTTGCGGCCTGGTGACGATCAGAACGTGGCGGGCTCAGTCGTCCGATCTCAGGCGACCGGGGTGGCGGCTGGAGTCGTGGCCGCACCCACCGTGATCGTGACGTCGACGGTCGTGGGTGTCACCGTGTCCCACTCCACGCCGGCCGGCACGACCACCGAGGGAGTCAGGGTGTAGGTGCCGGGGGTGAGACCGGCGACATCGACCGAGACGGTGATGGCGCCATTGACGAGAGCGGGTACCTGCGCGGACGAGGCCGAGATCTCGATGCTGACCTGCGCCGGACTGGTGCTTGCCGAAGAGCCCGGAGCCAGACCGGTCACCACGACCGGCAGGTTGGGCAGGGTCTGGTCGACGCTCTGCTGCTGGATCTGGACGATCACCGAGACGAGGCCGTTGGCGGGCTCGATCAGCTGGACTCCGGCTGGCAGGTTGGCGATGCCGACGTCGGCCGAGATGGTCTCGGTCTCGCCGCTGATGTCGACTGGTTCGGTCTCCACAAAGGTCAGGTTCGCCAGCACGTCCGGTGGCCCCGCCAGCAGGACCGTCCTCGGTGTCGTGGTCGATGTCCGCTGCTCGTAGCCTACGGGCGGCGCACCGATGACGTTCGCCAGGATGGTCACTTCCCGGCCGATCGACTGGACGGTGACTGTCGCGTCGACACGCGACGGGTTGATCGTGACGTTCTGGATCGTCGAGTCGATCTCGCTGCCATCGTTGGTCACCGCGGAGACGGGGACCTGGGCCGAGAACTCGCCGGTCTGGCCACTGATGTCGATGTCGACCTGCGCCGCGACGATCGTGTCCATGATGCTGCGCGGTCCGCTGACCGTGACTTCGGGCACCGAGAGTCGCTGGCCCACGACCTGCCGGTCGGTCTGGTCGATCGGGAGCGTCTGGACCACGATCTGGAAGACCTTGCTGACCATCTCGTCGACCACGATCGAAGCGGTTGCGGGCGTGACGTCGTAGTTCACGAAGCGGACCGAGTCGACCGGGACGATGGGGACGGTATAGGTGCCCGGCTGATCGATCCCTTCGAGGTCGAGCGTCAACGCGAAGCTGCTGTTCGTGAGGTCGTCGATGGCCGACTGGGGACCCGAGGCATTGACATCGGCCACGATCTGCGTGGTCGAGATGACGAGGCCGTTCGCGGGAACCCCGTTCGCGACACGGATGTTGGACTGGAACCGCGACTGGTCCGGGTCGGCCAGACTGGTGACCCAGCCCCAGAGCAGGACGGCGAGGATCACGGAGAGGACGATCCGGAGCAGGACACTGCGGTTCGGCCGGAGCTGAGCGAGATTCATCGTGAGCCTGGCGCTATCGGGTCGACTGGTCCAACCGGTCGGCGGGACGTCACTGGATGGCCTTGCTGGCATCCGGATCCCGCCGGACCGGAGGCTTCGGCGTCCCGACCTTGACATCGGGGACGACCGCCGCTGGACGGGATGAGGCCCGGTTCGGGTCGGACAGGCGATGCTGGAGCATCTGCGCCCAGGATGAGGTCGTCGTCCGGCTCTGCGGCCGATCGAGGCGCAGGAGCGATCTCAGGACGCGCCGGATCCGGTCCTGGTCCAGATTCCGGATCAGTCGGCCGTTGTGCGCGACCGACATCTGTCCGGTCTCCTCCGAGACGACGACGGCGAGGGCATCGGACTCCTCCGTGATCCCGATCGCGGCACGGTGGCGGGTCCCGAGCTGGCCGGTCGCCGAGATGTTGTCGGTCAGCGGCAGGACGACGCTAGCCGCCACGATCCGATCGCCCCGGACGAGGACGGCGGCATCATGCAGGGGCGAGTTCGGGAAGAAGATGGTGATCAACAGTTGCCGGGTGAGCTCGCCATCGACCGGGACGCCGCGATCGGCGAAGTCCTGGAGACCGGTCTCGCGCTCGATGACGACAAGCGCCCCAAACCGTTGCCGGCTGAGCTGGACGCCGGCCCGGACGATCTCGTCCACCATTCGATCCAGCGCCTCATGGGGAGTGGCGTTCTGGAACGGTGGCCGGAGCCAGGAGCCCGTGTGACCAAGCTGCTCGAGGGCACGGCGGAGTTCCGGTTGAAAGATGATCGGCACCGCGACGATGAGGGCTGGCCAGAGCCGGGTCAGGAGCCAGTTGAACGTCGTCAGCTGAAGCGTATTGGCGAGGAAGAACACGAGCGCGGTCAGAATGACGATGCCCCGGAGCAGTTGCGTGGCGCGCGTTCCCTGGGCGACCCAGAGTAACCAGTAGATGATGATAGACACGACCGTGATGTCGAGCAGGGTCCGGAAATCAAGGAGGCGGGAGACGAGCCAACCCACATCAGGCATTCAACCACCGGGGCGAGAAACGGAACGAACGACGCGTTCATTCTAGCACTCCCCATTGAGCGGACCTCCCTGAACGCGGTCCTTTGGTCGGCGCTCGTCAGCGGCCACGGCGGGGACGGGGCGCCGGCAGGTAGGCCGGGCGGCGGAAGTCGTCGGCGTCGATCCAGATCGCCGTCGTCAGCCGCAGATCGAGCAACCGGCTGCGGACCCGATCCTCGATGTCGTAGATGTCATGGTTGGACGTCACGACCGTCGCGAGCCGCTGGTTGTAGCGGTGGTTGAAGATCTGGAACAGCTTCTCCCGTGCCCACGGCGTCGTGTTCTCGGTCCCGAGGTCGTCCAGGATCAGGAGGTCCGCCTGCCGGATCTGCTCGAACCGCTCGTCGTAGTCGATCCCTTTGGTCGGATCGAAGGTCGCCCGGAGGTGATCCAGCAAATCTGGCACGACGGCGAAGAGAATCGGGGCCGAGGGGCGCCGGACCATCATCTCGTTCGCAATGGCGACCGCAAGGTGGGTCTTGCCGGTCCCGACCGGGCCGTGCAGGAACAGCCAGCCCTCCGGGTTGTCGGCGTAGTCCCGCGACGCGCTCAGCGCGCCCTCGATCCCCTGCACGGAGCCGTCGAACTCGTCGAAGGTCTGGGTGGTGAAGGCGTCGAGGTTCGACATCCGGCCGAGCTCGTTGGCGCGGCGCTCGTTCTGCTCGCGGACCTTGCAGTCACAGGGGATCAGCTTCCCGAAGCTCGGGTGGCTCGGCGGGACATCGCGGCGCAGGTAGCCCGCGTCGTTGCAGATCGGGCAGATCGGTGCCGGGGCCATCGGCGGCTCGTAGCCGGTCGGCCGCACCGGTTCGACGATGTGGATGCGGCGCAGAACATCGCCCAGTGGCTTCATCGCGGCGAACCCCTTTCTCCGGCGGACTGACCTGACCGGTCACCGGTCGACACGGCGCGGGACCGATCGTCCTCGCCGCGTCCGCTGGTGTCCCACGAGTCGAGGATCCGCTGGATGTACTTCCAGTTTCGACGGTTGTAGTTGACGGCTTCGGTGATCGCGTCCTCGATCCAGTCCTGGGGGTACCGCTCCATCGCGTCGACGATCTGGTCGGCGACGAGGGGCGTCAGCAGCCCGATATTCTGCTCGTAGCGCCGGAAGATGTTCGGGCGCTCGGGCCGAATCCGCGGGACGTCGTTGCCGTCCCAGACCGCTTCCGGGGCGGCGATCGCGCCTCGCGCCATCGCCGCCACCATCGCCTGCGAGGCCGGCGTGTTGACATAGTACCAAGTCCGGTCGCCCTGATGATACTGGGCGATGAAGCGAAGCAGGGTGCCGCGACCGACCGAGAGGTCGATCCCGTTGGTGATCCGCCGGTCCGGCTCGTTCGGGTTGCCCGGCACCCGCAGCGCCGCCCGCAGGCTCGGGTCGCGGAGCAGGCCGTAGTGGGCGATCGGCGAGTGGAAGCCGCCCGACTCGTGGACCAGCCGAAACATCGTCAGTGTGACGTGGAGCTCGGCCGGCTCGGCGATGCTCGGCAGCAGGTCGGTGAAGAAGGCGTGGGGAATCGGGACGGACGGGTCGGTCTCGACGATGAACCCACCGAAGCGCTCAGCCATCGCTAGCGACTCGCATCCCGGTGGACTTCGAGGTCGGCGAACCGGGCCGTCTGCTCGAAGAAGCGCAGGTTGATCGAGCCGACCGGACCGTTGCGGTGCTTGGCAAGGATGATCTCGGCGATGCCGCGCTTGTCGGTCTCCTCGTCGTACTTCTCCTCCCGGTAGATGAACATGACGAGGTCGGCGTCCTGCTCTATCGAGCCGGACTCCCGCAGGTCGGACAGCATCGGCCGGTGATCGGATCGCGTCTCGACGGCGCGGGATAACTGCGAGAGGGCGATGACGGGGATGTTGAGCTCACGGGCCAGCCCCTTGAGCCCCCGGGAGATCTCGGCGATCTCCTGGACGCGGTTCTCGTTCCGACGGTTGCTCGACATGAGCTGCAGGTAGTCGACGACGATCATGTCCAGGCCCTGCTCGGACATCAGGCGGCGGGCCTTGGAGCGAACCTCCATGATCCCGGCGCCGGCCGTATCGTCGATGAAGATCTTCGCTTCGCTGAGGCGGCCGAGGGCGCGGGAGAGTCGCTCCCACTCGTGGTCGTCGACCTGGCCCAGCCGGAGGCGGTGGGAGTCGATTCCGGTCTCGGTCGAGAGGAGACGGTAGGCGAGCTGCTCGGCGCTCATCTCCATCGAGAAGATGCCGACCGACTTGCCGTGGAGCAGCGCCGCCCCGTGGGTGATCCCCAGGGCGAACGCCGTCTTGCCCATGCTTGGGCGGGCGGCGAGGATGATGAGATCCGAGCGCTGGAAGCCGCCGGTCATCGCGTCCAGGTCGGTGTAACCGGTCCCGACACCGACGATGGCGTTCCGGTTGTCACCGTTGGGGGTGATCCGGTTGAAGATACCCTCGAGCACCTCGTCCAGCGGAACGAAGTCGCGGGTCGTGCGCTGCTGGCTAATCTGGAGGATCAGCTTCTCGGCCCGGTCGAGGGCGATCTCGGTCGTGATCGAGTCCTCGAAGCCGATCTCGACGATATCGGTCCCGGCCGAGATCAGCCGGCGGAGCGCGGCGTCGCGCTCGACGATCCGGGCGTAGTACTCCACATGAACGGAGGTCGGGACCGCGGTCAGCAGGCTGGCCAGGTAGGCGGTTCCGCCGGCCTGATCGAGCTGCCCGGCATGGTCGAGCCGGTCGGAGAGCGTGACGAGGTCGGACGGCTGCCGGTCCTGATAGAGGTCCTTGATCGCCCTGAAGATGACCTGGTTACTGGGGAGATAGAAATCTTCAGGTCGCAAGAAGGAATCGACGCGGATGATCGCGTCCCGGTCGATCAGAAGACTCCCGAGGACGGACTGCTCCGCGTCGATATTGTTGGGTGGGAGTCGATCGACCGCATGAAGCGCGACCATCGCGGAGCTCCTTTCGTGATGCTTCCGGGAGGATGGTCCGCGCGTCGGGCGAGGCGGCCTATTGGGGACGGGCGACCTCGAACGCGGTCTGGTTGTGGGTTCCGGGCCGGACGCGGGAGTCCGGCCCGAAGGTGCGCCGGCTAAGCCTCGACCGTCTCCGGCTCGGCGGCTGCCGTATCCGCGGTCTCGTCTTCGGCGACCGCCTCGGCCTCGACCGTCACGGTGATGGTCGGGCGGAGCCGACCGACCAGATGAACGGTCACGGCATGGGAGCCGGTCGCGCGGATCGCCTCGGTCAGCACGATCTTTCGGCGATCGATCTCTTCGCCGACCTGCGCCTCGAGCCGTTCCGCGATGTCTCCGGCCGTCACGGAACCGAACAGGCGACCGGTCTCGGCGCTGGCGCGGGCCGTGAAGACGAGCCGCTGACCGTTGATCTTGTCGGCCAGGGCCTGCTGCTGGGCTTCCTGCTTGGCGATCTTGCGGGACTGGACGCGCTGGATCTCGGCCACCTGCTTGAGCTCACCGTCGGTCGCCAGCACCGCGAAGCCCTTCGGAATCAGGTAGTTCCGCGCAAAGCCATTCTTGACCGTGACGACATCCCACTTCGTCCCAAGTTGCGGAACATCCTCGCGGAGCACAATCTTCATGATGACGAAACCTTCCTCGCACGCCTCGATTGGTCGGGATCAGATGCCAGACAGCTGGATCCGTCGGCGAACGCACGACACCTCCCGCGCAGTCGGCCAGATGAACGCTGAACTGTACCACGGCGGGCCGAACCGACGCCGACCCAGGATGGGGTCGCCACCGCTCGGATGCGGATGACCCAGGGCGATGCTAGGACGAGGCGCTCAGGAAGTCGCCCGCGATGTACCCGGCGCCGAAGCCCTGATTCCTCAGGGGATACCAGGTATAGCCGTTGGCGGTCGTCGGAGCGCCCGTCACCGTGAAGATCTGCCCTTGCGGAACGAGGTTCGCGATCGGTGAGGTCGTGCTCGGGCCGGTCCGGAAGTTGACCGGACCAGTCGAGACGACGACCCGCGAGTTGACCGGGTACGTCGCTCCGGATGGTGGTGGCGTCGGCGGTGGGTTGGGCGGCGTCGAACCGCCGGCGACCAGGAACGTCCCGGCGATGTAGCCATCGCCGAACGTCGAGTTCCGGACGGGATACCAGGTGTAGCCGCTGGCGGTCGTCGGAGCGCCGGTCACCATGAATGACTGGCCGGTCGTCGCCACGCCGATGATCCGCGCGGTCGTGCTCGGTCCGGCCCGGAAGTTGACGTCCCCGCCCGTGACCGAGACCGTTGACCCAACGGCGAACTGGCCGTTCGCAGGCGGCTGGGTCGGCGGCGGGTTGGTCGAGCCGCCCCCGGTGACGAGGAAGGCTCCGGCGATGTAGCCGCCACCGTAGACCGTGCTGCTGACTGGCACCCACGAGTAGCCATTGGCCGAGACGGCGGCCCCCGTGACCGTGAAGGCCCGGCCGTCCGGGATGACGCCATTGATCGAGGCGCTGATGCTCGGGCCGGAGCGCAGATTGACCGTCCCTCCGGTCACCGAGACGGTCGAGCCGACCGGGAACTGGCTGGTGGGGGGCGGCGGCGGTGGGTTGGTCGGCGTCGTGACGCCGGGGATGTTGAGCTGGCTGGCGAGCGTCCAGCCACCGCCGTACCCCTGCCGGTAGACGCCGTACCAGGTGAGGCCGGCCTCCTGCTGCGGTCCGTCCGTGATCTGGACCTGGACGCCGGCCGGCAGCGTCGAGATGATCGACCACTGGGTACCCGGCCGCGAGCGGACATTGGCGCTCGTCGTGGTCGTTCCGTAGATCACCTGCTCCGGCGGCGCGCCGGAGCCGCCGAGCGTGAGGTAGTCCTGCGTGACCCAGCCCGACCCACTCGAAGCGGTCCGGATCGACCACCAGGTCGCCCCGCCGCTCTGGGTCGGCCCGCCGATCAAGGTGACCGCCGTCCCGGACGAGAGCGTACCGACGACATTGCCGCCGGTTCCGGCCGCGGCGCGGAGCCGGACCTCGTTGGCGTTGATCGTCGCGTTGGCGCCGATCGCGAACGTGTTCGGTGTCGTCCCGGAGACCTTGGTCAGGTAGTCGCGCACGACCCAGCCGGTCCCGCGCGAGGTGGTGATCTGCCACCAGGTGTAGCCGGTGGCGGTCGTCGGGCCGCCGATGACCTGACCCTGGGTATTGGTCGGCAGTGTCGCGATGACCGAGCCGGACGTCGACGGCTGAGAGCGCAGGTTCAGCAGATCGGTCGAGACGCTGACGGTGTCGCCGACCGCGATCCCACTTGATGGGGCGCTCGATGGCGCGATCACCGTGTTGGCGACGAAGCCGGCGCCATAGGAACCGGTCACCGGGTACCAGCTGTAGCCGTCGGCCGTCGTCGGCGTACCCGTGATCGTCAGCGGAGTGCCAAGATTCATCGCGGCGATCGCCTGACCGGTGATCCTGGCGGCGGCGCGGAGGTTGGCCCCCGCGACGCTGACCGTGACCGTCGAGCCCGTCTGGTAGCCGGTGCCGGGGTTGGTCGCGCCGCCGTTGATGACCTCGTTGACGTACTGCCGGATCAGTGGAAGATCGTCGTAGAGGTAGTCTCCCGGGCAGGTCGACTGGTTGACGTCGCGGTGGGAGGCGATCGTCGGCAGGTTGGGGACCTGGAGGAAGTCGGCCGACCCGAGCGGATTGAGGTTCCGACCGACGTAGGCGGTGATGGCCACGATCGCGGACTGGGCGGCGGTCGTGACGTCCTGGAAGGCGAACTTGCCGATCACACCGATGCCGGCACCGCCGTAGGCGTACTGGAAAGCGTGACCACCGACGACGTTGTCGCCACCGGTCCGGCCCTCGTAGATGTTGCCGCGGAAGTCGACCAGGTAGTTGTAGCCGATGTCGCCCCAGCCCTGGGTGACCGTGTGGTAGTAGTAGATCGACCGCATCGCGGCGAACGGATCCTGGAAGTTCGGGGTGTCCGTGTGGTGAATGATGACGTGCTCCACCTCGACGTACTCCTTCTCCCAGATCTCGCCGGCTACGTCATAGCGCAGCGACTCATCCGCGCCCCACTCGGCCCGGGAGATGATCCGCGGCTTGCTCACCGCGGCTGTCGAGATCTCATCGGACTGGGCGTCGAAGGTGACTGGCCCGCCGGTGCTGTCGAGGTAGGTGAAGCTCAGACCGGCGACCTGGGCTGGAGCGCCCTGGCCGTCGGCCGTCTCGTAGCGGACGAAGGTGCTCGGCTCGGTGAAGACCAGGTCGGCGAAGGTCCGGCCGTCGCGGGTCGGGCGGCCGGCGTCGGTCTGAGCCGTGACGGCGACCGGGTCGGTGTAGGACACGTCATCGGCGCTGAAACTCATCGCGACCGTGACCGGGAAGCCGACCGAACCGGACCAGTGGACGCCGACGGCGGTGAAGGGGAAATTGCTGGTGAAGGAGTTCGGCCCGCTGGCCCTGAGCGAGGCGGCGCCCACACCCTCCCCGCCCTCGACCCAGGTGTCGGCCAGGGTGGCGCTGCTCTGCGCCAGCGCGACGTCCGGTGTCCGTGTCGCCGACAGCCCGGAGACCGCCAGCGCCCCGGCCGCCAGCCCGGCCTTGACGATGACGCGACGGTCCAGCCGGAGACGGGACGCGGGTCCAGCCTGGATCAGCCGCACGCTCGGGTCGGGTCCGCTGTCCTTGCGCGGCTCGCACATGCTGTGATCCCCCTGAATGCATTTCGTCCGCGCGGGACCCAGTCGAGCCCATCCCCAGCCAGGTCTGGCTCGACTGAGCGAGACGGTCGCGTCAGTCCGCTGCGTCGCAGCCCCTGGCACGATTACCGTAACAGGTGTACGTACACCTGTCAATTGTTCGCAATGAACGTCTCTTGCCGGTCCGAATCGCGGACATTGTATACGGTTCCGCCCCGGCTATCCGGAGGCAGGGTCGGCTGCCTTTTCGCCGCGCTCGGCGATCGATCGCCGAAGGAGCTCGAAGAGGGCGATCGACCCGGCCGTACTGGCGTTCAGGGAAGCGATCCGGCCGACCATTGGGATCACAGTGAGTACGTCGCAGTGCTTCCGCAGGTTGGGGCCGATCCCCGGGCCTTCGGCGCCGACGATCAGGACCGCCGGTAGCGGAAGGTCGCCGGTGAACAGATCGACCGACCGCTCGTCGTCCTCCAGCCCGATCGCCCATCGGCCGGCCTTCTTGGCCCGCTCGACAGCCTGGACGAGATTGGGGACCTGAGCGACGGGCAGCAGCTCGACGGCACCGGCCGACGCGTTGACGACGGCCGGGGTGACGCTGACCGAGCGATCCTGGGGGATCACGACCCCGGCGACGCCGGCGGCCTCGGCGGCGCGAAGCAGCGTGCCGATGTTCTGCGGGTCCTGCAGGTGATCGAGGATGAGGATTGGCCCGTCCTTCGGCAGCAGGTCGTCGAAGTCGGCGTACTCGTAGGGGCCGGCGTCCAGCCCGACGCCCTGGTGGTTGGCGCCCCGGGTCTCGTCGTCGAGCGCCGGCCGCGGGACCGACTCGCGTGGCACACCGGCCCGTTTGGCCAGCGCGACGATCTCGCGGATCCGGTCGTCCTCCTGGATGCCGTCGGCCAGCAGCAGGCGGTGGAGCCGCCGTCGACCGCGCATCGCCTCGGTCACCCCGTTGCGGCCGTAGAGCAGCTCGCCCCGGATGTCAAGGTCGATGGCCGGCCCGCCGGCGAGGCGCCCGGAACCGCCCGGCGGTCGTCCACCCGGCCGACCGGGGCCGGAAGGACGGGCGTAGCCCGAATCCCGGCTCCGTGGGGGAGACGGGCGCCGAGAGTCCCGGGGTGGTCTGCCCGGTCCGCCGCGCTCACCCATGTCGCCAGCTCCCTCCGGAGGGACCGTCCTCGACCGTCACGCCGAGCTCAGCCAGTCGGTCGCGGATGCTGTCGGCCGACGTCCACTGTTTCGCCGTTCGCAGCTCGTTGCGGACGCTGACCAGCAGGTCGATGAACGGATCGGCGGCCTGTCCTTCGGCCTTCGGCTCGTCCAACACCAGCCCCAGCACGCTGATCAGTTCAATGAAGGTTGCCTGCGCCGCCGGGAACGAGCTGTCCGGCCCGTCGGTCCGGGCCCGGTTGAGCTGGCGGGCGAGGTCGAACAGGGCAGCCGTCGCCTCAGGCGTGTTGAAGTCGTCAGACATCGCGGCCTGGAAGCGGCGCTGGACTTCGTCAGTGAGATGGGTCAGCGCCGTGCCCAACGGCTGGATGTCGGGGTGGTCGAGCGGGACCGCCGCGGCCCGGAGCCGGGCGAGACCGTTGCTCGCGCCCTGCAGCCCGTCCTCGGTGAAGGTCAGCGGGACCCGGTAATGGGACTGGAGGACGAGCAGTCGAAAAGCCATCGTCAGGCCGCGGTCGGCCAGCTCGCGAATCCGGACGAAGTTGCCGATCGACTTCGACATCTTCTCGCCGCTGAACTGGAGCAGCCCGTTGTGGACCCAGTAGCGGGCGAACGGGTCGACCCCGAGCGCGGTCTCGCTCTGGGCGATCTCGTTCTCGTGGTGCGGGAAGATCAGGTCGGTCCCCCCGCCGTGAATGTCGATCTGGCTGCCCAGATGGGCGCTGCACATCGCCGAGCACTCGATGTGCCAGCCAGGGCGACCGTCGCTGAACGGGCTGGGCCAGAAGGGCTCGCCCGGCTTGGCGGCCTTCCAGAGTGCGAAGTCGAGCGGGTCGTCCTTGCGCTCGTCGACGTCGATCCGGGCGCCGGACTGGAGATCGTCTAGGTGGCGATGGGAGAGCTTGCCGTAGCCGTCGAACGAGCGGACCCGGTAGTAGACGTCGCCGTCGACGACGTAGGCGGCATCCTGGGCGATCAGACGTCCGATCATCGCGATGATGCCGGGCAGTTCGTGGGTCGCCCGCGGGTAGACGTCGGCCGGCGCGATGTTGAGCTCGGCCGTGTCGGCGTGCCACTGGGCGATCATCGTCTCCGTCAGATCGCCCGGCGTGATCCCCTCGCGGTTGGCCCGGTTGATGATCTTGTCGTCGATGTCGGTGAAGTTTTGGGCGTGCCGGACCTGGTAGCCGCGGGAGGTCAGGTAGCGCTTGATGACGTCGAAGATGACCGCCGACAGTCCATGCCCGATGTGGGCGCTGTCGTAGACGGTCACGCCGCAGACGTACATTCGGACCACGCCGGGCTCGATCGTCCGCAGCGGCGCGACCTGCCTGGTCAGCGTGTCGTAGAGCTGGATCGGTGGGAGCTCGCTCGTGGGCGTCTGGTAAGCGGTGCTGGGCGACGACATGACCGGACGACTCCTTCGCGGGGGCGGGGACCTCGCGGGTCCTGAACGGAAGCGGGGGCGATCCGTCACGCGCAGCGTAGGCCACCGCGGACGGAAGGTGTAGCGCGCCGCCATCCGTGCCTCAGATGGCGGTCGAGGTACACCGGTCCCCAATGCGCTCGACGACTTCGAGCCGCGCTTCCAGCACGTCGATCCGCTCGAGCAGCGCCGCGTGGACCTCGTCAGGCGAGGCGGGGCGGACCGCCTGACCGGTGATCAGGTCGATGTGGCGGAGGACGCGGGCTGGCACGCCACCGACGACCGCGCCGGCCGGTACGCTTCGGACGACGACGGCCCCGCTCCCGACCCGGGCATCATCGCCGACGTTGACATCCCCGAGCACGGTCGCTCCGGCGCCGATCTGGACCCGGTCGCCGATCGATGGGTGCCGCCGGCCCCGCACTCGGGCCGTCCCGCCGAGGGTCACGCCCTGGTAGAGCAGGACGTCGTCGCCGACGACCGCGGTCTCGCCGATCACGACGCCCATGCCGTGGTCGATCACGAGGCGGCGGCCGATCGTCGCGCCGGGGTGGATCTCGATTCCGGTGACGACGCGGCCGAGGTGGGAGATGATCCGGGCCGGGAGCCGCAATCCGTGGCGATGGAGCCGGCCGGCGAGGCGGTGGAACCGGAGGATGTGGAAGCCGGGGTAGGTCAGGACGACCTCCAGCGCCGAGCGGGCGGCCGGGTCGTTGGCCCGGATCGCCCGGATGTCCTCTCGCCACCTCGCCAGAACCATCGATCCCACACCCTGCTCGTCAGCCATGTCGCGTCATGGATAGCGTCTGTCGCTCGCGGCCGGTCGCATTACTCCGACGCCGCGCGGGCCGCCGCCGGGGTGCGGTCCCTGGTGGGCGGAGCCGCCGTCTCCGCTTTGCCGCCCGACTTCTCGGCAGCGACCTTCTCGATCGAGCCGCTGGCCGGCTTGTCGGCCTTGTCGGCCTTGCCGTCGGCCTTGTCGGCCTTGCCGTCGGCCTTGTCGGCCTTGCCGTCGGCCTTGTCGCCGCCCGCCCTCTTCTCGCCATCGCTGGAATCACTGGCGTCGGCCGCCGTCTTCGCCTTGTCCGCGCCGGACTTCGGCGAGTTCCTGCTGTCGTTGATGTAGAAGCCGGTCCCCTTGAAGACGATTCCGGTCGGTTGGATGACCCGGCGGATCGACCCTTCGCAGGTCGGGCAGACGGTCAGCGAGTCCTCGGAGAACTTCTGGAAGATATCGAACTGGTGGCCGCAGTCGCGGCAGCGGTAGGCGTAGGTCGGCATCGCGGCTCCGTCCCTGATCGGAATCAGGGTTCATCGTGAGGAAGGTTCAGTGCGTCGATCTGGGCTCGCTGAGGTCACACCAATGGCAGCAGGCCTGAAGCCGGTGCATGGACCATCCCGTATTATAAGCTTTTCGCCGGTTCTCCTCAAGCTTTCCGAAGGGAAGTATCGCACTCTTCCCGTTCATGCCGCGCACCGGTCGGTGGACCATCATCAGGCGGTGGCCGCCGGGTCCCGGGCGATCGGTTCCATCTCGTCCCAGCGCGGTCCGGCGTTGACTTCGGCGATGAGCGGGACCGAGAGCTCGGCCGCCCCCTCCATGATCCGGAGGACGAGCTCGGCCGTCGCGTCGACGTCGGCCCGATCGACTTCGAGGACGAGCTCGTCGTGGACCTGGAGCAGCAGCCGCGCCCGCAGGTCGCTCTGGCCGAGCGCTTCATGGAGGTGGATCATGGCGACCTTGATAATGTCGGCCGCCGTTCCCTGGACCGGCATGTTGACCGCCATCCGCTCGGCGGTGAGGCGGCGCATCCCGTTGCTGGAGGTGAGTTCCGGCAGATACCGGCGCCGGCCGCTCGGCGCGACGACATAGCCATTCCGGGCGCCATCGTTGATCGTCCGGTCGAACAATTCGCGGACCTTCGGCAGCCGGGCCCAGTACTGCTCGATGAACTTGCCGGCGTCGGCGTTGCTCAGGCCGGAGTCCCGCGCCAGCCCGAACGCCTGCATCCCGTACATCACGCCGAAGTTGACCGTCTTGGCGACGCGGCGCTGGTTCGGCGTGACGGCCTCGAGGTCGATCCCGTAGACGATCGCCGCCGTCGCCTGATGGATGTCGTCGCCGCGCTGGAACGACTCGACCAGGAACGGCTCGCCGCTCATGTGGGCCAGCAGCCGGAGCTCGATCTGGGAATAGTCGGCCGAGAGCAGGACGGCGTCGTCGAACAGGCGGAAGTCCGGCCGGGTGTCGGCGACGAAGGCGTGGCGGACCCGCCGGCCCTCGTCGGTCCGTACCGGGATGTTCTGTAGGTTCGGGTTGGTCGAGGACAGCCGGCCGGTCGCGGCGATCGTCTGGTTGAATGACGTGTGGACGCGGCCAGTGTCCGGGTGGACGGACTGGGCGAGGGAGTCGACGTAGGTCGACTTGAGCTTGGCCAGCGACCGGTGCTCCAGGATCAGCCCAACGATCGGGTGCGAGCCGCGGAGCCGCTCCAGCTCGTCGGCGTCGACCGAGTAGCCGGTCTTGGTCTTCCGTCCGGCGGCGAGACCGAGCTCGACGAAGAGCAGGTCGGCGAGCTGCTTGTTCGAGCCGATGTTGATCTCCCGCCCGGCCGCTTCCTGGATGTCTCGCTCGAGACTGGCGAGGCGCCCGGTCAGCTCGCTGGAGAAGCTGCTCAGGTAGTCGGTGTCGACCGTGATCCCGGTCCGCTCCATCGCGACGAGGACCGGGACGAGGGGCTGCTCCTCGCCGTAGAGCAGGCCGTCGAGTTCCCGCTCGGCGATCTCCGGCGCCAGCGCGTCGGCGAGGGCCAGGGTCGCCTCGACGTCGCCGCAGGCGTAGGCGCCAGCCTCGTCGCCCGAGACCACGTCCATTGTCAGCTGCTTGCTCCCCTTCCCGATCAGCTCCGTAATCTCGGTCATCTGGATGCCGAGTCGGGTGAAGGCGAGGTCCTTGAGCCTGATCGAGGACTCGCCCAGCAGGAAGGCGGCGATCATCGTGTCGAAGGCCAGTGGCACGATCGGGAAGCCGTGGCGCGACATCACCTGGAGGTCGTACTTGCCGTGGTGGGCGACGACCTTCGTCTCGCCGCCGAAGGAAGGGATCAGCCGCTCCCGGAGCAGCTCGAGGCCGAGCTGCGGTCCCTCGTCGATCAGCCGGTGCATGACCGGGATGTAATAGCTCTCCTCGGGGTCGACCGCGATCGCGATCCCGACCAGAGCGGCTCGCATCGGGTCGGTCGCCGTCGTCTCGACGTCCAGGGCGAGGCGACCAACCGCGGTGATCCGGGCGACGAGGGTGTCCAGTTGCTGACTGGTCCGTACGATCGTGCGGACCGGTTCGAAGGCCTTGACCTCGACCGGGTCGACCTTCTCGTGGACCTCCGGCAGCTTGCTCAGGAGCGTCCGGAACTCCAGTTCGCGAAACAGCTCGAAGACGCGGCCCCGGTCGTAGTTGCCGACCAAGCTGTGGTCCCAGTCGAGGTCGACATCGAGGTCGCGGACGATGGTGACGATCTTCTTGCTCTCGATCGCGTCCCGCTGGCCGGCCTCCATCGCCTTCCGCGTCCGGTCGGGGGTGATCTCCGGGATGTGCTCGATGATCGACTCGATCGGGCCGAACTGCTGGAGCAGAACGCGGGCCCCCTTGTCGCCGATGCCCTTGACCCCGGCGACGTTGTCCGAGGTGTCACCCACGATCGCCTTGTAGTCGGGGACGAGTTCCGGGCCTACCCCGAATCGCTCGATCACCCCGTCTCGGTTGAACGTTCGCAGGTCGCTGAAGGACTGACGACCGGGCAGGACGACGGTGACATGGTCGTCGACGAGCTGGAGGAGGTCGCTGTCGCCAGTCACGATCAGGACCTCGGACTGGTCCTCCCGGGCGAGATGGGTCGAGAGGCTGCCGATCACGTCGTCGGCCTCGTAGCCCTCCCGGATCATGGTCGGGATGTTGAGCGCCTCGAGCAGGCCCTTGATGACGTCGACCTGCTGCTGGAACTCGGGCGGCATCTCGGGCCGGTTGGCCTTGTACTGCTCGTAGGTGTCGTGCCGGAAGGTCTTGCCGCCCTCGAGCGCGACGACGGCGTGGTCGGGCCGATGGACCCGGATCGTCTCCAGCAGCATCGTCGCGAAGCCGAAGACCGCGCCGACCTGCTGGCCGGACGAGGTCGTCAGCCCGTTCTGGATAGCGTAGAAGGCCCGGAAGATCAGGCCGAACCCGTCGACGAGCATGACGACGGGCCGCTTCTCGTTGGTCGTTGTGTCAGGTTCCGCCGTCATTCCGTTCGCTCCTTGAGACGTCTCGTTCGCCAGTTCTGTCGTACCAAGTATACGGGGGTGTCCGTTCACGTTGGGGTCGAGTTCCGGCCTCCGACGCAGCGTTGTGGCGGGAGGCGGGGAGCGTCCGTGTGATACTTGCGGTCAGGCACGGGCCGGGCCGGCCCGCCGCCACCGGTCGCACCAGGAGCCAGTTTCCCTCTATGGAGTCCATGTCCGTCCAGGCGATCGCGCAGCTCGCCGGCGACCACGTCGAACGGGTCATCGTCGGCAAGCGCCGGGAAGTTCAGCTCGTGCTGGTCTCCCTGCTCTGCCAGGGGCACATCCTCCTCGAAGACGTCCCCGGCGTCGGCAAGACCGTCCTCGCCAAGACGATCTCCCGCACGATCGGCTGCTCGTTCAAGCGCATCCAGTTCACGCCGGATCTCCTCCCGAGCGACGTCACCGGCGTCAGCATGTACAACCAGCACAGCGGGACGTTCGAGTTCCGGCCCGGCCCGGTCTTCGCCCAGCTCGTGCTAGCCGACGAGGTCAATCGCGCTTCGCCGAAGACGCAGTCGGCGCTGCTCGAAGCGATGGAGGAGCGCCAGGTCACCGTCGACGGCGCGACCCACCAGCTGCCGTCGCCGTTCGTCGTCATGGCGACCCAGAACCCGATCGAGTACGAGGGAACCTTCCCGCTGCCCGAGGCCCAGCTGGACCGCTTCCTGGTCCGCCTGTCGCTCGGCTACCCCGGTCACGCCAACGAGCTCGAGCTCCTGACCCGGCAGCACAACCGGCACCCGCTCGACTCGCTGCCGCAGGCGCTCGACGTCGAGCAGCTCGTCGCCGCGCAGGAGGCGGTCCGACGGGTCCACGTCGCTCCGGCGATCGCGGAGTACATCGTCGGTCTGGTCGAGGCCACGAGGGCCCATGAGGACATCTACCTCGGCGCCAGCCCCCGCGGGTCGCTGGCGCTCTACAATACGAGCCGGGCCTGGGCGGCGATCTCCGGCCGGGAATACGTCATCCCGGACGACGTCAAGGCGCTGGCGGAGCCGACCCTGGCCCACCGCCTGATCGTGAGCCCGTCGGCCCGCATGAGGGGCATCGACGGCCGGACGATCATGGGCGAGGTCCTCCGGCATCTCGCGGTCCCCGGTGCCCAGCCGCAGCGCGGCAACGGCGCGGTCCCGGCCGGCGAGCGATGGCCCGAGCAGAATGGCGCCACGGCCCCGGTCGACGCCGAGCCGGTTCGGGGCCGGGGAGCCTGGCGCAGCCGCCGGGCCGAGTCCTGAGAGCGGTGAACGGCATCAAGGCGATCGTCGTCCTGCTCAGCATCTTCATCCTGTCCCAGCTGACGACCTGGCCGTATCTTGATGAGCTGACCTTCGTCCTGACCGGCTTCGTCCTGGTCGCGCTCGTCTGGTCGCGACTCGCCGTCGCGGGCCTCACCGTCGAGCGCTACGTCAGCGGCGACCGGTTCCAGGTCGGGCAGGTCGTCCGGGAGGAGATCACCGTTTCAAGCACGTCGCTGCTCCCGAAGCTGTGGCTGGAGTTCGTCGATGGCTCGACGATGCCGCGCCACCGGGCCGGCCGCGTCTTCAACCTGCCGCGTCACGGCCGGGTGTCGTGGGAGGTCGAGACGTCCGCGACTCGCCGGGGCCGGTTCCGGCTCGGTCCAACGATCGTTCGGGGCGGCGACCCGTTCGGCCTGTTCCCGCGGGAGCGGCGCTTCGAAAGCTCCCGCGAGCTCTTGATCTACCCCTCCGTGGCGGAGTCCCAGGGGTACTCTCCGCCGGCCGGGTTGCTGTCGGGCGGTGCCGTCTCGGCCTCGCGAGGTTCGACCACGACCGCGAATGTCGCCGGGATCCGGGAGTACGTCGTCGGCGATCCGCAGAACCGGATCAGCTGGAGTGCCTCGGCCCGGCGTGGCTCGCTAATGGTCAAGGAGCTGGAGTTCGACCCGTCGTCGGACGTCTGGATCGTCCTCGATCTTGACCGGACGACGCACATCGCCGCCGTCTACTCCGAAGACTGGCCTGACTGGCGGGCTCCACCGGCCCCCTGGCTGGATTCGACCGAGGAGTACGCCGTCTCGGCGGCGGCTTCGCTGGCGTCGTGGCTGCTGGCCTCCGGACGGAGCGTCGGGCTGGTCTGCACCAACGATGTCCGGGCCGTGATTCACCCCGAGCGGGGCCAGCATCAGCAGCTCCGCATCCTCGAGACGCTGGCCGTCGTCCATGCCGATGGATCCAAAGGGCTCGGAGAATCGATTATAGAAGAGGCGCGCCGGTTCACGGGGCCTTCGGCGATCGTCGTCGTGACCGCTTCGACCGAGCCGGACTGGGTCGGAGTTCTCGCCGAGGTCGCCGGCCGCACCGCCCGGGCTGGCGCCGTCCTGATCGAGCCGGACTCGTTCGGACCCGCCCCGTCCTTCGAGCGCGTTACCGATGCCCTTGGTGGCGTCGCCATCCGGTCGCACCTGATCGCCTGCGGCGACTTGATCGGCGACGCACTTGCCGGGCCCGGTGTCGACGGTATCGGTCGCACCGCAATCTCACGCACCGGACGGCTCATGGCCGTGAAGGGACGCCCCGATGGTCAATAGCCTGTCCCCGTCCACTCATCCCTCGCCATCGATCGCTCCCTCGACCCCCAGTGGCCGGCTGGTCGGTTCGATCCGGAACCTGGTTCCCGCCGAGGGACCGGCCGTCGTCCTGCTCCATCTGATCATGGTGCTCGCCGCCGCCTGGTCGGTGCTGGACGCCGGCTGGGTGGAAGGGCTGAACGCGATCCCGATCATCGTGCTGGCCGGCAGCATCATCGGCCTGCTGCTGGCCAAGGCCGAGGCGCCGGATCTCGCGTCGCACCTGACCGCGTTCTGGCTCGGCCTGTTCATCGTCGTGATGCACACGATCGTCCAGTTCCCGGACCTGGGCGGCAGCTATCCGGAGCGAGCCCGCCAACTCGCGACCCTCTTCGAGGAGTGGACTCGGAGTACGGCCAACGGGCAGCGGATGGACGACGTCCACCTGTTCGTCGTCCTGATGGGACTGACGGGCTGGCTGGTTGCCTATATGTCGGCCTGGACGCTCTACCGGCGCTCGTGGGTGACGGCGTCGGTCCTGCTGCCCGGCGCGGTGATGATGATCAACCTCGGCTACCGGCCGGAGTCGGGAGCGGCGCCGCTGGTGCTCTACATCGTCGCGGCCGGCTCGCTGGTCGTCGCCCACTTCGCCCGCCGCCGCCGCTGGGACTGGCAGGCGCGTGGCATCCAGGCGCCGGCCTTCATCTCGTCGCGCATCCTCGGCATCGGCTTCAATGTCGTCCTGATCCTGACCGTCATCGGCTGGATCCTGCCGATCTCGATCCGGGACGACCTGCTCCGGTCGGGCTGGCAATCGCTGGACCGCCCGGTCTCGGCCGCCCAGGGTCAGATCGACGACCTGCTCGGCCAACTGACCGGAGACGGTCGCGACCGGGGCGAGAGCTACGCCTCCTTCGACGACTCGTTCGACCTCGGCGGGGCGCTGGATCTGTCCCGCGACCCGATGCTGGAGTTCACCTCTGACGGCGACACGGCACCGTACCTCGCGGCGCGGCGAATGGACGACTACGACGGCCATGGTTGGCGCAGTACGGCCGACGAGACGTTCGACCAGGCGAGTGAGGCCAACCGCGAACCGTACTCGTCGCGGATCGCCTTCGATGCCGGCCTGCCCGTCGCCCTCAGTGAAGACGTGACCAGTGCCCGGAGCGGCACGGACGGGACGGTCCGCGTCCTGTCCGCCAGCGATAGCACGCTCTTCACCCGTGACACTTATCAGACGAGCAGCCTGCCGACCAGCGTCCAGGTGAGCTGGGCCGAGATGAACGGCGCCCGGCTGCCGATCTCGACCGAGGACCAGCGGGCGGCGCTGCCACCCGACCTTCAGCCGCTCGCCGATCTCCTGACCAGAGCCCGGTTCGACGAGGACGGCGAAGGGATCGCCGCGAACGACAGCGATCTGGCTCGTTCGATCGACGCCGAGCTCAAGACGGTCCAGGATCGTCTCGTCACCGTCGAGTGGGTGGTCAACGGTGGTCTGTCCAGCGAGCTGATCGTGACTGGGCCGATCCCGGTCTACGACGATATCGTCTCCGTTCAGGCCCAGCGTCCGCTCAGCATCAACGATTCCTACGAGGTCGGGGGGCTGGAGACGACGGCGACCGGCGACGACCTCGCCGCGGCCGGGACCGGTTACCCGGCCTACGTCTCAGATCGCTACCTCCAGCTGCCGACGACGGTAACCGATCGGACGCGGACGCTGGCTCGCCAACTGGTTCTCGACAACGACGCCACGACGCCCTTCGAGATGGCGGTCGTCATCCAGGACGACCTGCGCTCCCGGATCGAATACACCTTGAACCCGCCCGACCCGCCCACGAACCGGGATGCCGTCGACTACGTCCTGTTCGATACGCAGGCGGGCTACTGCGAGTACTACGCCTCCGCGATGGCCGTCATGCTTCGAACGCTCGATGTCCCGGCCCGGGTTGTCACCGGCTACTTCCCGCCGGATTACGACCCCAACAACGGGTACATCTACCGCGAGGAGAACGCCCACGTCTGGGTCGAGGCCTACTTCCCGGGGTTCGGCTGGGTCCCGTTCGAGCCGACCGCGAACCGGGCTGCCCCGGCTTACGCCGACGACCAGGCCTCCGCCTCGCCCTCGGCCACTCCGACTCCGCCGCCAAGCGTCAGCCCGTCGCCGTCGTCGCCGGACGCGGTTACTGCCGAGCCCAGCCCCAGTCCTGTCCCGTCGCCGTCGCCGTCGCCGTCTCCTTCGCCGGCCGCGGTCGCCGCGACGGAGCCCGACGATCCGTGGTCACCGATCCACGGACCATTCCAGTGGGCGCTGATCGCCGCAGGCATCCTCCTCGCCCTGCTCCTCACCGCCGCGATGCTGCTGGCGATCTTCTGGCGGCAAGGCCTGGACGGGCTGAGCCCGGTCAGCGCGCTCTACGCCCGGACCGTCCGCCTGGGGAGTTGGCTCCGGATCCGGGGCGACCCGGCCATGACCCCGACCGAGTACGCCGAGCGGATCGGACGGTCGGTCCCGGCCGCTCGGCACTCGGCCCGAACGGTCGCCGAGCAGTACACCGCCGAGCAATACGCCCCGGTGTCGGTCGCGCCGTCCTATCCAGCCGGCCGCAGGGCGTGGGACGACCTTCGACGAACGCTCCTGCGCTCAATTCCGCGTCTCCTTTCTCCGCGGCGTCGGAACTAGCCGCCGGCTCAACACCCCTGCCGGCCGATCACATTGCTACCGCGTCGGAGGTTCGCAGATGGATGGGCGACGGGTAACGGCTGGCGGTCGAGTTGTCGTTGGCGGGGCGATCAATACCGATCTCGTCGGCCGAACGGCTCGTTACCCGCGACGGGGCGAGACGGTGACCGGATCGAGCTTCGCCATGTTCGGCGGTGGCAAGGGCGGCAACCAGGCCGTCGCGGCTGCCCGCTCGGGGGCAAGCGTCTCGATCGTCGGCGGCGTCGGTGACGATGCCTTCGGCAAAGCCCGGCTGGCTGATCTCGTCGCCGAAGGGATCGACACGACGGCTGTCCAGAGGATCGCCGGGGCATCCTCGGGTGTGGCGATGATCGAGGTCGAGGATGGCGGGGACAACCGCATCCTCTACGTGCCCGGCGCGACCCTGCTGGTCGAGCCCGACCGGGCCGTCGCGGCGCTCGGCCCGCAGCCCATCGCCGTCCTGCTCCTGACCCTGGAGCTCGACCCCCCCGTCATCGATGCCCTGCTCGGCCAGGCGAGGAGGGATGGGGCGACCGTCGTCCTGAATGCGACCCCGGAACCGGAACGGGCCGTCACCCTGCTCGGTCGGATCGGTGTGATCATCGTCAACCAGAGCGAGGCGCTCGCGCTGGCGGGCGACGATGGGATCGAGAATACGGCAGTCCACGACTGGGCGGCGATTGCCGGAACACTCCGGGACCGGGGCGCTACGGCGGTTCTGATCACGCTCGGCGGGCAGGGAGCGCTCTGGGTGGATGCCCATGGCGCGACGTCGGTGCCGGCGCCGCCGGTCGAGGTTGTGGACACGACCGGCGCGGGCGATTCGCTCTGCGGCGCCTTCGCGGCGGCGATCGCGCTCGGCGAGCCATGGGCGCAGGCCGTCCGGCTCGGAGTGGCCGCTGGCTCATTGGCCTGCACGGTCGCGGGCGCCCAGCCGTCGGTCCCGACAAGGGCGGCGATCGACCGGTTGTTGTCGCGGCCGGGTGGAATGACAGAACCTTGGCCGGAGAAACGACGTGTCGTGGACGGCCAGGCAGGCGATCCTTCAAGCGGCAGGTGACGCGATGAGCGAGTTCCAGTACTACGAGTTCAGGACCGTCGACCGGTCCCTGAGCGCCGGGGACCGCTAGTCGCTTCGGGCGATCTCGACCCGCGCCGTGATCTCGGCGACGAGTTTTATCAACAGCTACTCATGGGGCGACCTCACGGGCGATCCGGTCGACTTCATGGTCCGGTGGTTCGACCTGCACGCTTACGTGCCCAACCGGGGGACGCGCTGGTTCATGGTGCGCCTGCCGAAACGGCTGGTCGACGTCGCTGCCTAGCAGAAGGCCATGGCGAGACTCGAGCACCTCGCCAGCGTCAACCTGACCGATGAGTATGTCATCCTCGATCTCAGTTGGACCGATGAGGAGCCGGAGTACGAGTGGATCGACGAGGAATCCGTGCTCCCGGCTCTTGCTCCGCTCAGGACCGAGCTGCTCGACGGTGACTTCCGGCTCGCCTATCTTGTCTGGCTCAAGGCGCTGGAGCTCTCCACGGTCGCTGATTCCCTCGAGGTCGACGAAGACGAGGAGGTCTACGGGGTCAGCGTCGGGCTGATCGAGCCGGACGACCCGGAGCCGATGGCGGGGATCGGTCCCGTGACGCAGCAACTGGGAGAGTTCTCTGCCTTCTTCCAGATCGACCCCGACTTGATCGCGGCCGCCGCGGAGCGCTGCCCCGTCATCAATCAGGATGTCTCGCCGGATGCCGTCCGGACGCCGATCGCGAGGGTGCCGGACGACGTCAGGACCGACGTCCTGACGCGGCTCCACGCCGGTGACCCGATGGTCATGACCGAGTCGCGGGCGGCGCTTCCACGCGGGGCCGCGTCCGCTGTGTCGACGGTCAAGCCGCGTACCACCGCGGAGGTGCTCTCCTGGTCGGTCGAGATCCGGACGGCACGGGAGAAGGTGGAGGCCGAGCGGGAGCTGGCCGAGCAGCGCCGCCTAGCTGTATGAGGGCCGGACGTTGGTGACGCGGGTCTTGAGTCGGGATGCTGGCGGTTGGCCGCCCGCGGCGCTGTGGGGTCGATGGTAGTTGTAGTGGACGTTCCAACTGGCGATGGCTTGTGAGCGTTCGTCCTCGCTGGCGTATTCTCGGGCGTAGAGGAGTTCCTCGGTCATGAACCTCTGGTAGCGCTCGGCCTTGCCGTTGTGGCGTGGCGTGTAGGGCTTGGTCTTCTGGTGGCGGGTGCGATGGCCGACGATGCGGGCGAAGTCGTTGGAGCGGTAGCAGGTGCCGTTGTCGGTGACGATGCGGTGGATGTGGGTGATGCCGTGGGCGGCGAACCAGACTTTGGCTCGGGCGAGGAATGCGGCTGCGGTCGTGCCCTTCTCGTCGTCGAGTGGTTCGGTGTATGCCAGTCGGGAGAACCCGTCCACGATGGAGTGCAGGTAGAGGTAACCGGCCTTGGCGCCTGCGGTTTTGGCGCGGTCGACTGCCCGTTTCTGGGCGCTGTTGCGGCCGTGGATGCGCCACCGGTCGCCGTCGGGGATCCGGCCGACCTTCTTCACGTCCAGACGCGCCATGTGACCCGGCCAGCGGGCGATGATCTTACCGGGCTTGCGGTTGCTGTGACCGCTGGGGTCGATGAACCTGCGCTGACCAAGCCCGAGTCGGGTCAGGTGGCGGGTGACGGTGCGGCGGTTGATGCGGAAGTCCAGCTCGGCCAGTTCGTGGGTGATCCGGTTGGCCGACCACTTCTTCTCCCGCCGCCAGGTCTCGATCCGCTCAATGACCCATGCAGGGGTCACGTCCGGACTGTGGTGTGAGGTTGAGGGCCGGTCGTGCAGGCCGAGCTCACCATGGCGGCGCCACCGGTTGACCCACTTCGACGCGCACGCTCGCGAGATTCCCGTCTCTGCAGCGACATGACTGATCGGGCGCTGCTGACAACGCTGCACCAGACGCAGTCGGCCTTCGAACGACAACGGGGCATTACGGTGGGACAGGAGGGGCAGGTCCTTTCGCTGGCTCGATCCGCCCCGGCAACGGCCCACTTTCCGCCGTGCGCAACTCCCGCGACGCGAGCGGTCCCGCGCTGCTCTTCATCCAGGCCGACATCGGCGCCCTCGTCCGCGGGCGTCAAGGCCGGCGAATTCGATTACCTGACCTGACTGACGAGCTGACCTGACCGACCGGCACCTCGCCCTGCGGGGACACGCCGGCACCGCACGCTGCGGGAACGCGGGCTAGCGTTTCATGGCGGTGTAGGTCAGGTGGGTCACCCGGGTCGAGGCGGCGGTGCGGGCCTGGTTCAGCGCGAGGCGGTCGGGGTCCACGCGGTCGAACAGGCGGATGCCGGTGCCGAACAGCACGGGCGCGAGCGTAATCGAGAACTCGTCGATCAGGCCGGTGTCCAGGTACTCCTGGATCGTCTCGGCGCCGCCGGAGATGCGCACGTCGCGGTCACCGGCGGCCTCGCGGGCCTGGTCGAGCGCGCTCTCGACGCCGTCGTTGACGAAGTAAAAGGTGGTGCCGCCCGGGCGGTCCCACGGGTCACGCCTGGTATGGGTGAGGACGAAGACCGGGGTGTGGAACGGAGCCTCCTCCGGCCATGCCCGCTCGCCGAGATCGAACATGCGCTTGCCCATGACGCTCGCGCCAGTGCGCTCGTGCGTCGCCCGTGCGAGGTCGTTGTCGATGCCTTCCTCGCCGCCCTCGCCGAGCTTGAGGTTCTCCCGCAACCAGCGCTGCGGGAGCAACCACGCCTGCAGTTCCGACCACTTCGTCATCCAGCGCCTGACGCCCGGGTCGTCCTGCTTCTCGGGCGAGAAGGCGTCCTCGGCCGGCACGGCCTCGGGTGCCATGAAACCGTCGAGCGACATCGTCACGCTGAAGAACACCTTCCCGGCCATCAGCTCTCCGCTCCCTTTGGGGTAGTCTCGTTCGAGGTGGTCTCGTTCCGGCCAGTGTCGTTCCGGGTGAGTTCGGCGACGTAAACCGCCAGGTTGCGCAGGGTCTGCTCGCCGCCTTCGATTGCGTGGTACTTCTCCACCGCCTCATCGCGGAGTTCCTTGGTGGGGAACACCGTACGCATCACGATCCGGGTCTCGTCGCCGGCCGGCTCGAAGGCCAGGACCGACTCGAAGGCGTTGGGGTCGTCGCGGGACTCACCGTGCAGCAGCGCGATCCGCTCCGGCGGGACGATCTCCCGCCAGGTGATCCACTCCTGGTAGTCGGTCCCGTCCGGCCCGTGCATCACGAAGTCCCAGGCCCCGCCGACGTGGAACACGAAGGACCGCGTGGTGGTGGAGAACCCCTCCGGTCCCCACCACCGCGACAGGTGCCGGACCTGCGTGAACGCTTCGAACACCAGCTCCCGTGGTGCGCTGATGACCCGGGACATCACGATCTCGCGGTCCGCGGTCGCGTGTTCGGGCTCGCCGCCGCTACTGGTCGTCGCCATCCGGTGGTTCCTCCCGCCTTGCCTGTTTCAGGTCCTGCACGTACTCGTCCAGCCGGTCGAAGCTCCCGCTCCAGAACCGCTCGAAGCCGCCCAGCCACTCGTGCACCGGCCGCAGCCCGTGGGCGTCCAGGCCGTACAGCCGTTGCTTGCCCGCTCCGCGGACCCGCACCAGCCCGACCTCCCGGAGCACCCGCAGGTGCTTGGACGCCTGCGGCTGGCTCATCCCCAGATCTCGCGCCAGCTCGGTCACCGGCCGCTCGCCGCCCTGCAGCAGGACCAGGATCTCCCGCCGCTGCGGCTCGGCGATCGCGTTGAACGCGTCCGAGGTCGTTGCTGCTCGTGCCATGGCAACCATTATATGCCTATATCGGAATGTGTCAACGCTCCGTCGCCCGGCCGCATCATAAAAGGGACTGTGAGACGAATGACGGGCTGGAACGGTCAAGCAGGTGGAAGGCCGCTGCAAGGGTCTGTCGCCCATCCTGTGCGAGCAGCCGGACGGAACGGCGCTACCTCAACCCGACCGGCCTGTCACCAACGTCATGCCCCGCAACACCTAGCCAGGGAGGAAGAGGCGGCGCGCCGTGCCCGTCTCGCCCTGCTCGCCACTCGGAGCGAACAGGTCTGGGATGAAATCGAGCGAGAGATCGAGCGGCGCAACAGCCCCGGCTACGACGTGGCTGCCGGACTCATCATGGACATGCAGACACTGGCCCTCGACCATGGCATCGATGACGAGTTCGTCTACCGCCTCGAAGCGATCCGCGAGCGGCGCGCCCGTAAACCCCGATTCATCGAACGGCTGGCGAGTCTATGACCAGTCACCGCTGTAGACCCTCCCATAGAGACAGTGTTGGCGCCTGGAGAGTTCCTGCCGGACGCCACCCCGGCTGTCGTTGGCGGGCCGTGCTCGATGAGAACGAGCAATGTATCTACGCTGTAGCACTACGACAAACGGCGAGCACTGCAAAGATGTCGGGTTGAGTGACGCAGGCGAAGAAGCGCAGACATCCGAACGGCTCAAACGGGCCGTTTGCTGACTGGCCGGTTCGTGAATCACACGGGCGGAAAGCGGACGTACGATCATCCGGGAGTGCGACAAGGGCGTTAGCGTCGTCGGCTCGTGTCTGCCATGGCCGTGCATGACAGTATCGAGGCACCAGGATCATTGCGCTGGCGCGCGCAATCCGTCGTGGATCAGCGCGGCGAACGAATCGGCAGCTTCGGCCTCGCTGCACTTGCCGCGGACCAGAGCGGCCGACAGCGCCTCACCCGCGCCGACCAGGCCGATACAGCGCCGCTCCAATTCGGTGGGCGACAAGCTACTGTGCGGCTTCAGCACCGACACGAACATATGGACGGAGTTATCGAGCAATTCCTCGAACACCGCGGCCTTTTCCTCGCTGCCCGCCAATGCCGCTCCCACCGCGTGGAATTCATCGGTCGTGTCGGCGGCACAATCGATATACGCGGCCGCGAGACCCTTGACTGCCTCTTCGGCGCTCCACTCGTTGGCAGTCATCGCCTCCCCGAACGCAGTTACCCGTTCTGTGTCGATCCACCGGTAAAGCTCGATCAGCAGACCTGACCGCGTGCCGAAATGATCGTAGGCGACCGGCTTTGAAATTCCGGCGCGCGCTGCCAGATGTCCGAGGGTCAGCCGGTCCGCACCGTCCTCGCGGATGATCAGAAGCGCCGTATTGAGCAACTGACGACGTCGCTCCGCTTTGGACAGCCTGCGAGAAGCCGTCTCACCGGCCGCACCACTCGTCTCGCGTTCCACCTTGTCGTGTCCTCTTGCGAAACCTACCATGCGTAGGTTAGCATATAGCTACTGTTAGTAGGTGGCCTGACCAAGGGGGCTTGGCAATGTCAGATTCCATTCTGCTCATCGGCGGGTCCGGCGTCGTCGGTCGCTGGGCGGCACGTTTCCTCCGCGAGGCTCACCCCGACGTGCCACTGCTGATCGGCGGTCGCGATCTCGCCAGGGCCGAGGAAGCGGCAGCCGCGATCGGCAAAGCGGAGGGCGTGGCGCTCGACCTGACCGCCGATGACCTGGCCTCGGCCAGCGTATGGTCAGTGCCGTTGCTGTTCTGTTTACGGACGAGAGGGTCGCGGCGCTCCGTTTCGCTCAGTCACGCGGCGTGCCGCACCTTAGCATCTCTCCCGGCATCAACGAGATCGGCCCGGAAGTAGCGGCCTATATCCACAAGCCAGATGCCTCGCCGGTCGTCCTCGGCACCGAGTGGTTCGTGGGCGCCACTACGATCCCCACGCTCGAGTTGTCCAAGGCGTTCGGCCGGGTCCACGACATCACAATCGGCGCGCTGCTCGATGAGCAGGATACCGGTGGTCCGGCGGCATACGCCGACCTTGAGCGCCAGACGAAGACCGTGCCTGCGGCGCTGATGCGGCGCGACGGCGCCTTTGTCTGGCGCGTCGGCGACGATGCCAAGGCGCGTTTCCGCGCCGTCGATGGCACCGAGATGGAAGCATCCGCTCTCTCGCTCAATGACGTTCTCGGCCTGAGCACCGTGACTAGCGCGTCGAACATTCAGTTCGATCTCGCGATCGGGGTGAGCTCGACCCGCCGCCGCGGCGAGCCGATGTCGACAGAGGTTGTCATCGAACTCGCCGGAGAGGATCATGCGGGCCGACCACTTCGCACCCGTCATGCAGTCGTCCATCCCGAAGGACAGTTTCCGCTGACGGGGTTCGGCGTCGCCATGGTTCTCGAACGGCTCGTCGGGCTCGACGGCGGTCCGCCAACGCCGGCCGGGCTCTACTTCCCGTACCAGCTGCTCGAACCCACCGTCTATCTCGCCCGCTTGAAGCAGATGGGCGGAATGGTCCTGACGCTGGAGGCGCCGTGATGCCCCTCGAAGCCGCGATCCGGGCCGGCGACCTCGCAGGCACTACCGATCTTCTCCGTTCGGGAGCGGACGCGAACCATCGCGGCCCCGAACGTCTCACGCCACTGATGATCGCATCCGGCCTCGGCCGGGTGGAGATGGTGGAACTCCTGCTCACGGCTGGAGCGGACGTACTTGCGATCGAGCCGCGCATGGGGGCGACGGCGCTCCACAAGGCGGCGCAGTCGGGCAACGCCGACGTCATAGGGCTGCTGCTCGACCACGGATCCTTTATCGACCAGCAGTCTCCCATCCTCGGGAACACGCCGCTCATGGATGCGGTCTCGCACAAGCACGAGGGGGCGGTTCGACTGTTCCTGAAACGCGGTGCCAGGACGACGATCAGGAACCACTGGCAGCAAACGGCTCTTGAGCTCGCCGGAGCCGACGGCCTCGACTCCATCGCCCAACTGATAGAAGGGCGAAACGAGACTGACGCCGAGCAGGTCGGTGCCTTGACGTTGATCGCGGCGGTCAAGGCAGGCGACATCGGCGAGGTCGGACAGCGCATCGCGGCCGGGGCGCCCGTCGACGAGCGGGTACCGATCGTGGGTAGCCTGGACGACGACTACACCCCGCTCGGCATCGCCACCCGCGAAGGGCTCGCCGACATCGTGCACCTGCTGCTCGATGCGGGCGCGGACCCTCGCCAGGCGATCGGATTGATGCGGGGTACGCCATTTCACGAGGCCAGCTATTTTGGGCATGCCGAGGTCCTCCGGGTACTGACCGAGAACCGCGGACGCGCTGGTGCGCTGGCGCCCGAGATCGATACGCAGGGCCCCTATAACGGCCTAACGGCGCTGCACGATGCGGTCTGGCACGGGCATATGGAAGCGGCACAGGCACTCATCGGCGCGGGTGCCCGCCTGGATCTGACGACCGACGCGGGCCTGACCCCCCGGGAGCTGGCGCTTCTCTACGGCTATGACGATCTGGCTCAACTGCTCGCCGAGGCTGAGCGGACGTGACCAGATCGCCGGACCGTTCACATCGCATAGATCCGGAGACTTTCCATGACCGATGCCATCCAGCCGCATCCCTTCGCCTTCCCCGACACTGCGCTCGACGATCTGCGCGAGCGGCTGTCGCGCACGCGGTGGCCCGAGCGGGAGACCGTGGACGATTGGAGCCAGGGCGCGCCGCTGACGCGGATGCAGGCGCTGTGCGACTACTGGCGGGACCGCTATGACTGGCGCGCGTGCCAGATGCGGCTGAATGCACTTGATCCGTCGATGACGCGGATCGACGAACTAGACATTCACTTCCTCCACCTGCGTTCGCCCGAACCCGACGCGTTGCCGCTGGTGATGACGCATGGTTGGCCGGGATCGGTTCTGGAGTTCCTCAAAGTCGCGCCGCTACTTGCCGACCCGCGAGCGCATGGGGGCGATCCGAAGGATGCCTTCCACGTCGTTCTGCCCACGCTGCCCGGCTTTGGCCTTTCCGGGAAGCCGGCGAAGCCCGGCTGGACTCCGGAGCGGATAGCGGGTGCCTGGGTCGAGCTCATGCGGCGGCTCGGCTATGACCGGTTCTTCGCGCAGGGCGGAGACTGGGGCTACGCCATCACCAACGCGCTGGGCGGAATCGGCGCGCCAGCGGTTCAGGCGGTTCACTTCAACATGTTCCCAATCTACGAGACGATGGAGGCGAGGGACGCCCAGGAGGAGAAGGCGCTGAAACGGCTGCAGGCCTTCACGGACAATGAGATCGGCTACCAGATCGAACAGGTCCAGAGCCCGCAGACTATCGGCTATGCGCTCACCGATTCACCGGTAGGACAGGCGGCCTGGTTCTACGAGAAGTACGAGCAGTGGACCGACCACGTTGGCGATCCGGAGCATCTGCTGAGCCGCGACGAGATGCTGGATAACATCACGTTCTACTGGCTGACGGCGACCGCGGCCTCCTCCGCGCGCATCTACTGGCAGAGCACGCGCAACTTCAAGGAGCATGAGATCGCGGTGCCGGTTGGCTATAGCCAGTTTCCGCGCGACATCCATGAGACCAGCCGCCGTTGGGTGCAGGAACGCTATCCAACTCTCGTCTACTACAACGAGGTGCCGAAGGGCGGGCATTTCGCGGCATGGGAACAGCCGAAGGTGTTTGCCGAGGAGGTCCGCGCGAGCTTCCGCCACTCGCGCTGAGGCGTGGAGAATGGTCCGGGACGTTCGACGCGCCGCGCGAGCAGCCGAATTCGCCTGCTCATAACGGCTGCGTTCAGGCGCTGCACCGGTTCAGTCGAACGTTGAAGGGGGATCGCACACAGTGGTCGAAAGCCGCACGGGCGAATGGTGGCTTTCGGATGCCCACGAGTCTTCACTAGCGACCCATGCTCCAAGCGAAGCTGCCTCCCCGGTAGGACAGAACAGCTTTTCCTGCAGGGGGAGCTGTTCGCCACATCCTCTGGCGTAGTCAGGGGCCGGTCGTTCAGAGCATCATGGGATTGAAGAGCGACCTGCTTCGGCCGCCTGCCGCCGTACACGGTGCGGGAACGCTGCCAGGTCCCGCGCATGGGAGCGTTCCGAAGTGGCGGAAGGGGAGGGATTCGAACCCTCGACGGGTTTCCCCGTACCCGCTTTCCAGGCGAGCGCACTAGGCCAACTATGCGACCCTTCCCTATATTCTGGTTGTGGAACGACGCCTTGTCTCTGGCGGGCAAGGTGGGATTCGAACCCACGGTGGCTCATCACCACACCGCTTTTCGAGAGCGGCACCTTCAACCACTCGGACACCTGCCCACCGGAGGAGTATACCAGCGGTCGTTTCGTCCGCCAACCGCCGTCACGAGCCGGAGAAGTCGGCCAGACTCAGGCTCCGGGAGTGACCGCGGGACTGGCCCGGCGGTCATTCCCGGAGCTAGGCGATCGATCCGTCGGAGGTCCGGAGCGTCTCGGCGAAGCGGTCGAGCACCGGGGTGAAACGCAGATAGCTGTTGACGTACTCGACGTCCCAGGTTCCGATCTGACCGGCGACGACGGGGGGGAGGAGGGCGAACGTCTCGCGCTCCAGCATCTGCTCGTACGTCAGCCAGGCCGCCCGCCGGTCGATCTGGCTGACATCGGTCGGGTACTTGTCGGTCTCCTCCCAGGAGTCGGACTCCCAGTAGTCGACCGTCTCTTCCGTCTGCGGGATGTTGACGCCGAGCTGCCCGAAGTAGATCAGATCGCCCGCCGCCATGGCATTGCCGACGTAGTAGACGTCGCTCCCGCCGGTCACGTACAGAATCGACAGGTCCGGGTTGGCCGCTGCCGCGGCGGCAACGGCCTTGGCTGACGCGTCGAAGGCGGCCCGGGCGCTCGCCGCGTCGCCGGAGGCCGTGTCGGCGCCAAGGGCCGCGGCCAGTTCGACGTAGCGGCCGATGATGTCGACCACCGAGACGCCAGAGACGTTGATACCGGCGATGGGCGCCAGTGCCGCGATCTGCGGGATCGCGTCGACGTTGATCCGACAGACGCGCGTGCCGTACAGACTGGTGATGACGAGATCCGGTTCGAGCGAGACCAGTCGCTCCAGGTCGAAGTCGTCGAACCCTTCGCCGAGATTCACGACCGAACCCAGGTCGACCCGACCGGCCGCGATCTCGAGGCTGCCGTCCTGCGTCGTCGTGATGCCGAAGACGCCGACCGGCCGGATCCCGAGATCCCAGAGCGAGGCCGCCGCCGACAGTTCGGCAACGATCCGCCGCGGGGCGGACGCCAGACGGATCTCGGTGCCGAGATCATCGACGAACAGCCAGGTGCCGTCGGGTTGAGTGCCGGAGGGCGCGGTGGGCGTCGACTCCGGGGTAGCCGATCCATCCTAGGCAGAGGCGATTCCGAGATGTCCGGCGGCGACCGCAGCCGTGCCTACGGCAATGCCGCTGCCGAGAACGCGCCGGCGGGTGAACGATTCGGGCACGGGCATTCGTCGTCTCCAGGGTGGGTTCCGACTGGCTGGCCGGAAAGCCGACCCGCCTGGTCGGAATGCCGATGGTACCGCTTGGCCGGGACGGCGTCAATCCGCACCGTCTGGCAGAGGCTGACAAGGCCTGACAACGAGATGGATCGGTGGTCTACTGCCGGGGCGGACTGTCCGTCTCCGGGGCTCCATTCAACGAGGACTTGCCGTGTTCACCTCCCTGCCACTGCCGGTCGTCGGCCTCGTGTTCGTCGTGGCCGCCATTGCCGTCTGGCTGGCAGGGGTCCGGTTGGCCGGCACGACCGAAGCGCTGTCGGACCGGTTCGGGTTGGGTCAGGCGGTCGGCGGACTCGTCATCCTCGCGATCGCGACCAACCTGCCCGAGATCGCGATCTCGTATTCGGCGGCCCTCTCGGGGAATGTCGAGGTAGCGGTCGGGAACATCCTGGGCGGGATCGCGCTCCAGACCGTCGTCCTGGTCATCGTCGACGCGGTCGTCCGGCGCCGCTCGGGGCCGCTGACCTGGCGGGCGAACTCCCTGGTGATCGGGATCGAGGGGCTCGTCGTCGTCGTGATCCTCGCGGCCGTCCTGATGGCGACGCAGCTCCCCGCTTCCGCGCAGTTCGGGCGCATCGGGACAGGGTCTCTGGTCGTCGCGGCGCTGTGGCTGGCCGGCCTGTATCTGGCGAGGCAGACGCGCAATGGCCTGCCCTGGAAATCGACGGATCCCGACGAGCGTGGCGCAACGTTGGTTCGCGGAGCCGATCGGGGACGGACCGGCAACACGTTGGGAACCGTGGCCGTGTTCTCCGTTGCCGCGCTGATCACCCTCGCCGCCGGCTGGGCACTGGAGCAGACAGGAACGCTGCTGAGCGATTCGGTGGGTCTGAGCGGAGTCGTGTTCGGGGCGACCTTCCTGGCGCTCGCGACGTCGCTGCCCGAGATCTCGACCGGGATCGCCTCGGCGCGGGACGGCGACGACCAGTTGGCGATCAGCGACATCTTCGGCGGGAACGCATTCCTCCCGGTCCTGTTCATGCTGATCGGCCTCGTCGCCGGTCGCGACCCGCTCTCGGCGGCGCAGCCGACCGATCTCTACCTGACGGCGCTGGGAATCATCCTGACGGTCATCTTCGTCGTCGGCCTGATCTTTCGTTCCAGGCGGACCGTCCTCGGAATCGGTCGGGATTCGCTTGCCGTCGTCGTGGTCTACGCGATCGGCCTGATCGGGCTGATCGCGATCTCGGTGGGCTGACCGCTGATGGTCGTACAACACGGATTCAACTGCCGACATCGCTGATCGAGCGCAAAGGGACTGGCCATGTCCAACGTCATGACGGGGCGACAGACGCTGATCTTCGACGGTGACGACACCCTTTGGGAGAACAACGTCTACTTCGAGCGGGCGATCGACGATTTCATCCGCTGGCTGGACCACGGCACGCTGTCGCCATCCGAGGTCCGAGCCGTGATCGACGAGATCGAACACGCGAACATCGCGGTGCACGGGTACGGCTCGGCGGCCTTCGGGCACAGTCTCCGGGAGACCTCGGCCCGGCTCCGGGCGCAGGATCTCGGTGAGTCCGAGTTGGCGACCGTCATGGGGTTCGCGGGGCGCATCCTGAACCAGCCGGTGAAGGTGATGGCTGGTGTCGAAGAGACGCTCGCCATCCTGGCGGTGCGTCACGATCTGTCGTTGCTCACGAAGGGCCAGGACGAGGAGCAGCGTCTCAAGATCGATCGCAGTGGGCTGGCGCGGTACTTCGGGCACCGCTTCGTCGTCCCCGAGAAGGACGTCGACGTCTACCGGACGGTACTCCGGGAGCTAGGCAGCGCAGCGGCTTCGACCTGGATGATCGGGAACGCGCCGAGATCCGACGTCAACCCGGCGCTGGCTGCCGGATTGAATGCGGTCTTCATCCCGCATGATCAGACCTGGGTCCTGGAGCATCAGGAGCTGAACGAGGCGCCGACCGGCGAGCGCCGGCTCACGATCGAGCGGTTCGCCGATCTGCCGCGGCACTTGTGAACTCGTTGATCCGGGCCGATCGACTTCATCGAGATCGGGCAGCCCCCGAAGGCTATGGACTGAGTCGCCCGCGGAGTTGCTCGATTGCCTTGCGCCGCATCGAATAGCGGTCGCGCTCGGGTTGTGTCAGTTCCGCGAAAGTCTTCGCGGCGCCGTCGGGCCGGAAGATCGCATCCCATCCGAACCCGCCATCGCCCTCAGGCTCGATGGCAATCGCACCAACCGTGTCGCCGATCAGGACCTCGACCGACGGGCCGTCGCAGATCGCGACCGCCGTCCGGGCCGTCGCCGTTCGCTCCGCCCCGGTGGGGATGAGATCGCAGATGCCCCGTGGACCGATCGTCGCCAGGAACCAGCGGACGAGGGCGCCGGGCAGACCGTTGAGCGCCTCCAAGTAGAGCCCGGTGTCCTCGACAAAGACCGTCCGGCCGGTCGCGGCGTGGGCCGCGAGGGCCTTGTCCCGGGCGACGACGGCGACGTCGAGCGCCTGGATCTCCGGCAGGTCGAGGTCGAGCCGCGCGACCGGGAAACCGAGGATCGCCTCGACCTCCCTGACCTTGGCGGCATTGCTGGAGACGAAGAGAGGACGGCGGCTCATGCGGCATCTCCTGGTGACGGCGTGAGCCGCCGTCCACCCACTGAATTGACAGACACGCCGGACGATGATTCGTCCGGCGTGTCTCCCTGCTGTCGTCCAATTTTCAGTGGTATGCCCGGAGGGAATTGAACCCCCGACCTCTTGGTCCGCAACCAAGCGCTCTATCCCCTGAGCTACGGGCACATTCTTTTCCGCGCGTGGAAGTATATCAGAGTTCGGCCGATGTGCCAGCCGCGATGATCACTTCGGCCGGCGCGCGAATCCGGTCGTGCCTGTGCGCGAAGAACGGTCCAGACCGCATGGATCAGCGGTTGCAGGCGGGAAAGGTGTTTTCATTCGGACAACGCGGGTCTATCCTGTCGAACAGGAAGGCGCGAGTGTCTTCCGGCTGATCGCGGGCGGGGAGGGGATCCATGCAGCAGCGACTGAGTGGCGGCCTGAGTCGAAGTGTGCGGCAGGGCGGCGGGCTCCTGGTGGAGTTCAAAGAGTTCATCCTTCGTGGCAACGTCGTGTCGCTGGCGGTTGCGGTCCTGATCGCGACCGCCTTCGGTGCCGTCGTCAAGTCCCTGACCGACAACATCATCACACCGTTCATCGGGATGTTCGGCGGCACGCCGGACTTCTCCGGCCTCACCTTCTCCATCAACGAGTCGGAGTATCGCTACGGGCAGTTCATCAACGACATCATCTACTTCCTCATCATCGCCGCGATCATTTTCTTCTTCATCATCAAGCCTATGAACACGCTGATCGAGCAGGCGAAGCGCGCAACGCTCCCGCTGGACTCCACCGAGAAGAAATGCACGGAATGCATCAGCGACATCCCAGTCGCGGCCGTCCGGTGCAAGTACTGCACGTCGCCTCAGCCACCAGCGTCGGCCGCGCAGGAAGCCGCAGCCGCCCGGTCCGAACCCTGAATCGGTAGCAAAAACAGCGTCGATACCGGGTGCCCGGTTTCGACGCTGTTTCGCTCTATGGCGGAGAGGGAGGGATTTGAACCCTCGAAGGGGCGTTAACCCCTTACTCACTTAGCAGGCGAGCGCCTTCAACCACTCGGCCACCTCCCCTCGCATTTGCCGGCACATGATAGCAGATGAGCGGTAAGGTGTCGATTCTGGCCGGTCGTTCGGGCGTGTGCCAAGTCCGCAGCGCACGGGCATATGACGGGCCACATTCGATTTCGGAATTCCTCATCGGCCGCGATCCTACTGGGTCATCCGCGTGGAGTCAGGCCAGTGCGAATCGTCCGATCTGATCGACTCCGAATGCTTACCGTGATCCTGTTGTGGGCGACCTCGCCGTGGGTCGGGCAGCTGGTGACGCCAGTTGCCGGAGCCCGATTCGTGGACCGGACCGCGACCAATATTTCCGAGCAACCTCCGGAGCCCAAGCACAGCATGGCCGCTTCGGCCGCCGACCTCGACGGCGATGGCGATCTCGACGTGGCGATTGCCGCCGAGTACGCGCCGAACCGGGTGCTCATCAACGACGGGGCCGGCCGGCTGACCGACGAGAGCGATGCCCGTCTTCCCCGGACGTCCGGCGACCACGAGGACGTCGCGATCGCCGACTTCGATGGCGACGGCGATTCCGACCTGGTCTTCGTCGGCGAGGACGACCAGGTCTCGGGGTACCACCTCAACGACGGTCGCGCCAACTTCTCCGACGTCACGGAGCGGCTCCCGACCCGTGGGACCTCGAACGCCGTGGTCGCTGAGGACGTCGACCGGGACGGCGATCCGGACCTCGTGATTGGCAACAACGGTCAGGACTTGCTGTTCATCAATGACGGCGCCGGGATGTTCGCCGATGAGACGAGTGAGCGACTGCCAGCGTCAGATGACGTGACACAGGACATCGCGTTTGGGGACGTCGATGGGGACGGGGACCGGGATCTGATCCTCGGCAACGAGGACGGGAACAAGGCGCTGACCAACGACGGCTCGGGCGGGTTCAGCGATGAGTCGGAATCGCTTCTGCCACCGGCGGCGGGCGGCGAGGAGACGCGGAACGTCGACCAGGCCGATGTGGACGGCGACGGCGACCTCGACCTGTACTACGCCAACGTTCGAGTCTTCGTCCCGGACGCCGACCCAGTGGACCGCCTGCTGATCAACGACGGTTCGGGCCACTTCAGCGACGAGACCGGATCACGCCTGCCGAGCGAGCAGGAGAGCACCATGACAGCGGCGTTCGTGGATGTCGACCGGGACGGCGATCCCGATCTCGTCACCGGCACGTTCGGCGACCCCAACGGCATCGATGCCAGCGCACCGTTCCACGTCCTGCGGAACGACGGATCCGGCACGTTTCAGCCGTTCGACGAGGCACTTCCTGGTGGAGTGACCGGCAACGGCTTCGACATCGAGCCGGCCGACTTCGACGGCGACGGGCTGACGGACCTGTTCCTCACCAGCCGTGGGGGACCGGACCGGCTGCTGTTCGCAATCGGGTGAGGGCGTGGGCGTCTCCAATGCCTGCGTCGACGCAACGTCGTGGACCGCTGCGTTTGGCACCGTTGCCAACCGAATCTCGACGGGGCGGAGAGAGAGGGATTCGAACCCCCGGCACTTGCGTGCGACCGTTTTCAAGACGGTAGCCTTAAACCACTCGGCCATCTCTCCATCGCTCATGGAGCGACAGCAATGATAGCGTATCCGGTTGCCCGAACCGACCATGCGGGGACTTGCGGGGGGACGCGACATTCTGTCGCGAAAGCGTCGCGTCCCCTCCGTTCAGCCTCGAACGGTAGCCAAAACGGCAGCCATCCTGGCCCCGTTGCCGATCGGGGGCTGGACGCCGATCAGCCCGTCGCCGCCGAGGTAGGCCCGCAGGACCTCGGGGACGGTGAAGGTACCGTCCTCATTCTGATAGTTCTCCATGATGGCGATCATCAGCCGAGGTAAGGCGAGGCCCGAGCCGTTCATCGTGTGGAGGTACTGGGGCTTCCCGCCGGCCGGGCGGTAGCGGATATTGGCCCGGCGGGCCTGGAAGTCGCGGAAGGTCGAGATCGACGAGACCTCGAGCCACTCGTCGGCCCCCGGCGCCCAGACTTCGAGGTCGACCTTGTTGGCGGCCGTGAACGACAGGTCGGCCGTGCAGATCTGGAGGATGCGATAGGGAAGTCCCAGGGCCTGGAGAACGGCCTCGGCGTCCCGTTGCAGCTTCAGGTGCTCATCGTCCGACGTCTCCGGGGTGACGAACTTGACCATCTCGACCTTGTCGAACTGGTAGCCGCGCTTGATGCCGCGGACGTCGCGACCACCCGACACCTGCTCCCGACGGAAGCAGGGCGTATAGGCGACGTGGTAGATCGGCAGGATCGCCTCGTCGAGGATCTCATCCCGGTAGAGGTTGGTGACCGGGACCTCGGCGGTCGGGATCAGCCACTTGTCCTCCTCGGCGTCGTGAAACAGCGTCTCGGCGAACTTGGGCAGGCTGCCGGTGCCGACGAGCATCGCCGCTGGGACGAGGTAGGGCGGGTAGACCTCCTGGTAGCCATGCTCGCGGGTGTGCAGGTCCAGCATCCAGGTGATCAGGGCGCGCTGAAGCCGGGCGCCGTCGCCACGGAGGACGTAGTTGCGTGTGCCGGCGACCTTGACGCCACGCTCGAAGTCGATGATGCCGAGGTTCGTGGCGAGGTCCCAGTGGGGCTGCGGCGGGAAGGTGAACAGGCGCCGCTCGCCGATCTCGGCGGTAACCACGTTGTCGTCCTCGCTGGCGCCGTCCGGGACGTGCTCGGCTGGCAGGTTCGGGACGCGGAGCTGGGCCTGGAGGAGCGACTCCTCGATCGTCCGGAGCCGGTCGTCCAGTGCGGCGATCCGGTCGCCGACGTCGCGCATCTCCGTCATCAGGCGCTCGCGCTCGCACGGGTCCTTTGCCCGGCCGACGCCCTTCGAGCCGGCGTTAAGCTGCGCCTTGAGCGTCTCGGTCTCGCCGATCAGGTCCCGGCGCTCATGGTCGAGGGCGATGATCTCGTCGATCGGGGCGTCGGTGTGGAGCCGGGCGATCTGGGCGCGGACATAATCGGGTTGGCTGCGGATGAGCTGGATGTCGATCATGGGGATCTCCGGTCGTCGTCCTGGAAAGGGATGGCACTCGCTGAGGGGCGATGGTAGCGCATCGGGCCGGTCGGCCGAAAAACACGCGACCGGCACCTGTCGGGGGTGCCGGGTCACCTTCGCTGCTCGTGACGCGTGTCGCGGGGTCCCCGGCGACCGCGCCAGGGCAGGCAGGCCCCGGCTAGGCTGACGTGCGCCGGGATGAGGACGAGTACGAGCCCATCGCGGGGACGGGCATGAAACCCGGCAGGAACTTCTCCCACGAGTGATCGAGACGGGTATCGAGGCGGCGCTCGATCGTGTAGTACATCCCGGCCCTCGGCTCGTGCGGGTCGGTCCGGAGGATCATCCGCGACTGGTGGAGCGTCTTGCCACCCTTTCGGTGGTTGCAGCCCTTGCAGGCCGTTACCAGGTTCTCCCACGAGTGCCCGCCACCGAGCGAGCGCGGGTTGATGTGGTCGATGGTAAGGTCACCGCCGTGGCGGCCGCAGTACTGGCAGGTGAAGCCGTCCCGGATGAAGATCTCCCGCCGGGTCAGCTTGACGCGGGGGCGCGGCCGCCGGATGAGGTACATCATCCGGATCACCGACGGCCATGGGAACAAGCGCGACGATGCGCGGAGCGCCTCTGGGTGCGTCTCCAGGATCTCCGCCTTGCCGTCGAGGATCATGACGAGGGCGCGGCGGACGCTGCAGATGTTCAACGGTTCGTAGTTCTGGTTGAGGACGAGGACCGATCGATTCACCCTGTCGCTCCCTCGCTCGGGACCAGGGTTGCCAGAGAGCCTTCGCACCAGGCGCCGGATGCAACCGCCGCAGATCACGCGTGACCGCCGCAATGGTAATCGCGAGCCGGAACGGCGGCAAGACGTTCGGGGATCTGAATCGTTGAACGTTTTGTGAAGTCGGAACGACGCCAGCGCCGGAACCGACCGGTCAGCCCCGTCTTTGGGAGATGCGGCCGGCGGAATCAGTCGGCCGCGACCGCTTCGAGCGCCAGCACCGGACGGAGGAACTGACCCGTGAACGAGTTCGGCGTCGCGGCGATGTCTTCGGGTGTCCCCTCGGCGATGATCTCCCCGCCGCCGGAGCCGCCCTCCGGACCGAGGTCGATCAGCCAATCGGCCGACTTGATCACGTCGAGGTTGTGCTCGATCACGATGATCGTGTTGCCGCCGTCCGCCAGCCGCTGGAGCACGCCGAGCAGACGCTCGATGTCGGCGAAGTGGAGCCCGGTCGTCGGCTCGTCGAGGATGTAGACCGTCCTGCCGGTCGCCTGCCGGGAGAGCTCGGAGGAGAGCTTGACCCGCTGCGCCTCACCGCCGGAGAGCTGGGTGGCCGGCTGACCCAACCGGATGTAGCCAAGCCCGACGTCCTCCAGCGTCCGCATCTTCCGAGAGACCTTCGGGACGTTCTCGAAGAACGACACCGCTTCGGCGACGGTCATGTCGAGGACGTCGGAGATGCTCTTGCCCTTGTAGAGGATCTCGAGCGCCTCACGGTTGTAGCGTTTCCCCTCGCAGACCTCGCAGGGCACGTAGACGTCGGGCAGGAAGTTCATCTCGATCTTGATGACGCCGTCGCCCTTGCAGGCCTCGCAGCGGCCGCCCTTGACGTTGAACGAGAACCGGCCCGGTCCGTAGCCGCGGGCCTTGGCCTCGTTCATCGACGCGAACAGCTCCCGGATCGGGGTGAAGACGCCGGTGTAGGTGGCAGGGTTGCTCCGCGGCGTCCGGCCGATCGGGCTCTGGTCGATGTCGATGATCTTGTCGACGTGACGGACGCCGTCGATGCCGGCGTGGCGGTCGGGAAGGGCCTTGGCGCCGTGGAGCTGCTGAGCCAGGCTGCGGTAGAGCGTGTCCGTCACGAGCGTGCTCTTGCCGGAACCGGAGACCCCGGTCACGCAGGTGAAGGTGCCGAGCGGGAAGTCGACCGTGAGGTTGCGCAGGTTGTTGCCGGTCGCGTCCCGGACCCGCAGGCTGTGACCGTTGCCTTTCCGGCGGCGCTCCGGGATCTCGATCTGGCGCCGGCCCGAGAGGTACTGGCCGGTCAGGCTGTCCGGCGCGGCGAGGATATCCTCGAAGGTCCCGCTGGCGACGACGTGGCCACCGTGCTCGCCGGCGCCGGGGCCGATGTCGACGATCCAGTCGGCGGCCCGCATCGTGTCCTCGTCGTGCTCGACGACGATCAGCGTGTTGCCGATGTCCCGCAGCCGTTCCAGGGTCCCGATCAGCTTCGCGTTGTCGCGCTGATGCAGCCCGATGCTGGGCTCGTCGAGGATGTAGAGCACGCCCATCAGGCTGGAGCCGATCTGGGTCGCCAGCCGGATCCGCTGGGCCTCGCCACCGGAGAGCGTCGTGGCCGACCGGTCGAGGGTGAGGTAGTTCAGACCGACATCGACCAGGAAGCCGACCCGGGACCGGATCTCCTTGATGATCTGCCGGGCGATGATCGCCTCGCGGCTGGAGAGGAACAGGTCGCTGTCGGTCAGGCGCGGCGCGGCGATGCCCTTGGGGACGACGACGTCGTCGCGGCTGAGGGCCTCGCCATCGGCCAGGCGGGCGAAGACGGTCTGCATCTCGTGGACCGGGACCTGGGTCAGCTCGATGATCGAGCGGCCGCCGACGGTGACGGCCAGGACCTCGGGCTTGAGCCGGGCGCCGTGGCAGGTCGGGCAGGGCCGGTTGGCCATGTAGCGCTCGACCTCCTCCCGGATGTAGTCGCTGGAGGTGGCCTGGTAGCGCCGGGTCAGGTTCGGGATTACGCCCTCGAAGGCGACGTTGTAGTTGCGCGACTTGCCGGTGCTGGAGGTGTACCGGACCGCGACCGTCTCCTTCGTTCCGTGCAGGATCAGGTCGATCGACTCCCGCGACAGCTCCCGGATTGGGACGTCCATGTCGAAGCCGAACTTCTCGGCCGCCGCGTCGAGGACGCCGGTGAACCAGCGCTGGCTGTCCTGCCCGATGGTCTGCCACGGCCGGATCGCGCCCTGGGCCAGTGTCAGGTTCATGTTCGGGATGATCAGCTCGGGCTCGAAGACCTGCGTCGTGCCCAGACCGGTGCAGGTCGGGCAGGCGCCGTGCGGGTTGTTGAACGAGAAGGTCCGCGGCTCGATCTCGCCGAAGCTGAAGCCGTCGTAGGGGCAGGCGTAGCTCTCGCTGAAGAGGATGTCCTCGCCGTCGATCAGGTTGGCGATCGCGAGGCCGTCCCCGATCCGGAGGCAGGTCTCGAGCGACTCGATGATCCGGACCCGGTCCGGGTTCTCGCCGGACTCGGTCTCCTCCTGCTCGTGGCGGACGACGAGGCGGTCGACGACGACCTCGATCGAGTGCTTCTTCGTCTTGGCCAGCTTGATCGGGTCGTCGATGTTCATCACGACGCCGTCGACCCGGACCCGGACGAAGCCCTGCCGCCGGATCTCGTCGAAGACGCCGAGGTGCTCACCCTTGCGGTCGCGGATCACCGGGGCGAGCAGCATCAGGCGGGTGCCGTCGTCGAAGGCGAGGATCTTGGCCGCCATCTGCTGGACGGACTGGCGCTCGATCGGCCGGCCGCACTTCGGGCAGTGCGGGTGGCCCGTCCGGGCGAAGAGGAGCCGGAGGTAGTCGTAGATCTCGGTCACGGTCCCGACGGTCGAGCGCGGGTTGCGGCTCGTGCCCTTCTGGTCGATCGAGATGGCGGGGGAGAGCCCCTCGATCATGTCGAGGTCCGGCTTGTCCATCTGGCCGAGGAACTGGCGGGCGTAGGCGGAGAGGGACTCGACGTAGCGGCGTTGCCCCTCGGCGAAGATCGTGTCGAAGGCGAGCGACGACTTGCCCGAGCCGGAGAGGCCGGTGAAGACGACCAGCCGGTCGCGCGGGATGTCGATGTCGATGTTCTTGAGATTGTGCTCACGGGCGCCGCGGACGATCAGTCGGTCCTGTTGTGGCATGGTGAGTGGACTCCCTGAGGGGCGCCGCGCTGGTCGCGTCGCGGGGGTGGTCGGAGTAGGAGGGACTGCGCCGGCGAAAGGGGATCGAACATGCGTGCTAACTTCGAAGGATAGCATGGCCCGCAGTGACCGTACACCCTCAAGCGTAGCAAATCGGCGGCGGTCGCGTTGCGCATAATCCGGATTAGCGGCGAGTTGACAGAAGTCCAATGGGTTCGCACACTACAGCGTAGGGTCGAGGACCGGGAAGAGTAGGGGTTGGCGGTCGGCCAGCAATTGGGAGCCATCGGCTGGAAGCTCCCGTACCGGATCGCCCCTCCGAACGTCGCCCGTGAGATCGTCGCCCAGGTCCTGATCGGACCGGGGCCGGGTTCGCCCGTTAGCGCGATGAGGAGTGTGCCGTTGCCTGTCCCATTTGGGGAGAGGCGCGGCGAAGCGAGGTGGTACCGCGGGTGAGCCCGTCCTTGCGCAGGCAATGCGCTGGACGGGTTCGTTGCGTTTTCAGACGTGTGCTTCTCGGTGAACGACCGGCGCTGAAGGGACCGGCTGAACGACATTGGATTCGACGCTGACCGGCACCGATCCGCTCCCGTTGCCCACGCCGCCATTCGAGTTGCCCGCTTCGTGACTACTGTCCTTCAGCCGGTCCCTTCAGCGCCGGTATCGGGCTGGAACCGGAAGCCCGGGCGCGATCTCCCAAACCCGAACCGATTACCCGAACCAACGCAGACAGGAACCACGATGACCGACACCACCATCACTGACCCGGATTCGCTCTCCGTGGAGCCGACCGACCGTCTCGCCAAGACCTTCCACGCGGCCTCGGTCGAGCGGGGGCTCTACGACGGCTGGGACGCGGCCGGCTATTTCGCCCCGCGTGACGATGCCGGTCGCCCTGACGGCGAGACCAAGCCGTTCGTGATGATGATGCCGCCGCCGAACCTGACCGGTGAGTTGCACGTCGGCCACGCCATGTTCGTCACGCTGGAAGACATCATGGCTCGCTGGAACCGGATGATGGGCCGGCCGACGCTCTGGCTGCCGGGCGCCGACCACGCCGGGATCGCCGGGCAGTGGGTCGTCGAGCGCCAGCTCGCGACCGAGGGGCTGACCCGCCAGGACCTCGGCCGCGAGGCGTTCCTCGAACGGACCTGGGCCTACATGGGCGCCTCCCGTGGCGCGATCCGCGAGCAGCTCCGGGTGCTCGGCGCGTCCTGCGACTGGTCCCGCTTCACCTTCACGATGGACGAGGGGCCGAGTCGGGCCGTCCGGACCGTGTTCAAGCGACTCTACGACAAGGGGCTGATCTACCGGGGCACGCGGCTGATCTCATGGTGCCCGCGCTGCCAGACCGCCCTGTCCGACCTGGAGGTCGTCTACCGGGACGAGGATTCGTTCCTCTGGCATCTGCGCTATCCGGTCGAAGGTTCCCCCGACACCGTGATCGAGGTCGCGACAACCCGGCCGGAGACCTTCTTCGGCGACACCGCCGTCGCGGTCCACCCGGACGACGAGCGCTACCGGCATCTGATCGGCCAGAACGTGATCCTGCCGATCATCGGTCGGGCGATCCCGGTCATCGGCGATGAGCACGTCGACCCCGCCTTCGGGACCGGCGCCGTCAAGGTGACGCCGGCCCACGACCCGAACGACTATGAGATCGGGCAGCGCCACGATCTGCCCCAGATCACCGTGATGAACTTCGACGGGACGATGAACGGCGAAGCCGGTCCATTCGCCGGGATGCCGGTCCGGGAGGCGCGGGAGGCCGTAGTCGCGCGGCTGGCCGGAGATGGCGACCTCGGCACCGTTACCCCGCACCGCCACTCCGTCGGGCACTGCGACCGCTGCGGTACGGTCGTCGAGCCGATGATCAGCCTGCAGTGGTTCCTGGCGATGGGATCACTGGCGGAGCCGGCCCTCGCGGCGGCGGCCGACGGCCGGCTGACGTTCGTGCCGGACCGCCACCGGGTGATCTACACCAACTGGCTGGAGAACATCCACGACTGGTGCATCTCGCGCCAGCTCTGGTGGGGCCACCGGATTCCGGTCTACTACTGCGACAACCCGGCCTGCCCGGATCCGATCGTGACCGACGAGCCGACCCTCGACGCCTGTCCGAATTGCGGCGGCGCGGTCCATCAGGACCCGGACGTGCTGGACACCTGGTTCAGTTCGGGGCTCTGGCCGTTCTCGACGCTTGGCTGGCCCGACCAGACCGACGATCTGGCCCGGTTCTACCCCGGCTCGGTGCTGGAGACCGGCTACGACATCATCTTCACCTGGGTCTCGCGGATGGTCTTCTTCGGGATCGAGATCATGGGCGAGGTGCCGTTCCACACCGTCTACATGCACGGCCTGGTGCGTGACGCCGAAGGCGCCAAGATGTCCAAGACCAAGGGCAACGTCGTCGACCCGATCGAGATGGCGACCGAGTACGGCGCCGACGCCCTCCGGTTCGCGCTGATGACGGCCGGCTCGCCGGTCAATGACGTCAGGATCAGCGCCCAGCGCGTCGAGACGGCGCGGAACTTCGCCAACAAACTCTGGAACGCGACCCGGTTCGCGCTCCGGGCGATCGATGAGTCCGATGTGGCGATCGGTCTGGACGGGCCGGTCCGGCCGACCGGCGATACCTACCATTTGACGACGACGGACCGCTGGATCCTCAGCCGGCTGGACGGCGTGACCGCGAGCTCGACCAGCCTGCTCTCCGGTTACCAGTTCGGCGAGGCGGCCCGGCAGATCCAGGACTTCATCTGGTCGGAGCTCTGCGACTGGTACATCGAGGCGGCTAAGGTCCGGCTCCGCGGGACATCGGAGGAGCGGGCGGCGGTCGCCCAGACGCTCGCCTTCGTGCTGGAGCGAAGTGTCCGGTTGCTCCACCCGTTCATGCCGTTTGTGACCGAGGCGCTCTGGCAGGCACTTCCGCACAGCGGCGACAGCGTCATGGTCTCGGCCTGGCCAGACGCGGAACAAATCGACACCGAGGCCGACGCGACGTTCGCGACCCTGATCGAGCTCGTCCGCGGCATCCGGAACGCCCGGGCCGAGAGTGGAGTCGAAGCCGGCCGCTGGATCGAGGCGGAGGTCTTCGCCGGCTCCCGGGTGGCCGCGTTGAGCGGATTGCACCGAGAGCTGGCGAGCCTCGCCCGGATCGCCGCTGACAAGCTGACGATCACCGCGGGCGAGTCGCGGAGTGTCCCGCGGGCGCTGACGGTCATCGCCGGTGACGTCACGGCCGCTCTCCCGCTGGCGGCCATGATCGATCTCGATGTCGAGCGAGAGCGGCTCAGGAAGGAGATCGCCGACGCCGAGGCGGAGCGCGGCCGGGCGACGGCCCAGCTCGGCAACGAAGCGTTCATGGCGCGGGCGCCGGAGAAGGTCGTCGAAGTCCAGCGCCGCCGGCTTGTGACCGCCGAGGAGCAGATCGCGGTCCTCTCGGGGCGGCTGGCCGATCTCGGGTGACCGCGGATCGCCGGCCTCTGTCCCGCGAGTTCTTTTCGCAGCCGGTGCTGGACGTCGCCCGGCAGCTGATCGGCAAGATCCTGGTAAGCAGGTTCGATGGTGTCGAGATGAGCGGCCGGATCGTCGAGACCGAGGGGTACGCCGGGCTGGCCGACCCGGCCTCACACGCCGTCCGCCTCCGCCGCTCGCGGGAGCGGATGGGCGGCGAGCCAGGGCTGGCGTACGTCCACCTCTCCCACGGACTGCACAACACGCTCAACGTCGTCGCCGAGCCGGCGGGCAGTCCGTCAGCGGTTCTGATCCGGGCGCTGGAACCGATCACGGGAGTCACGGTGATGCGGCGACGGCGCATGGCGCCCGACCGGATGTCCGACGTGAAGCTCGCCTCCGGACCGGGAAACCTCGCCCGGGCGCTGGCGATCACCCTGCTGGACGACGGTCGCGATCTGACCAGTGACCCAGTACTTTTCCTGGTCGAGGCACCGCCCTGCCCGGTCGTCTGGGAGTCGACCCGGATCGGCCTGACCAAAGGGACAGACGTCGCCTGGCGCTTCTTCGACCCGGCCAGCCGGAGCGTCTCGGCCCACCGGCGGGGTCGCGAATCGGTCTGATTCCGAGCGGCAGTCCGGAGGGGCGAAGCTTGCAAGCCTGCAGTCCCAGCGGCCCATTCTAGGGCAGTGGGCTTGCCCCTCCTGGCCGCCGCTGCGGCCTTCGCCGCAAGTCGAGACCGGCTCCGCCATCGACCGATCACACAGAAACCCGTCGTTGGCCACCACCACTACCGCTGCGCGGAATGGTACCTGACGGTGCGGACAAGGCAAGCCATGTCGCTACGACGGCTGGCTGGCCGATAGACATCCCAATTCAACCCGACGAACAGGACTTTCCAGTCTGTCTTCAAGGGACGGAAAGTGACATAATAGCGACGGCAGATCGTTCATCAGTGAGGTTGGGGACCGTCACGGTCCCCGGGAGTTATGGATGCCGATTCGGTTACTGGACGAGCGCGTGATCGGCAAGATCGCGGCCGGCGAGGTCATCGAGCGGCCAGCCTCCGCGCTGAAGGAGCTGGTCGAGAACAGCCTTGACGCCGGCGCGACGACGATCTCGGTCGCGATCCATAAGGGTGGAACCGGTCTGATCCAGGTGGTCGACAACGGCAGCGGCATTCCCGCCGCCGAGCTGCCGCTCGCCCTCCAGCGTCACGCCACCTCCAAGCTGACCACCTGGGACGACATCCAGCGGATCTCGTCGCTGGGTTTCCGGGGCGAGGCACTGCCCAGCATCGCCGCGGTCAGCGACTTCAGCCTGCGCAGCCGAACCGCCGACGCGTCGGTCGGGACGGACCTGGATGTCGTCTATGGCGTCGCCCGACCTCCCCGGCCGGCGGCGGCCGTTCATGGGACCCGTGTCACCGTCCGCGACCTGTTCGGCAATGTGCCAGCGCGAAGGAAGTTCCTGCGCCAGGCTGGGACCGAGACCACGATCATGGTCCGGAGCATTGCCGCCTATGCGCTGGCGCGGCCGGACGTGTCCTTTCAGGTGACGGTCGACGATCGGCGCAGCTTCGCGACGGACGGCCGCGGCGACGAGATCGCGGCGGCCGTCGCGATCTGGGGAACGGAGATCGGGCCGGCCGCGATCGCGCTGCCGGAGCTCGACGCCGCCGGAGCCGTGCCGGGGGTGATGGTGGCCGGGTGGATCGGGCTGCCGGAGATCACGCGGTCGCACCGGAACAGTCTGCTGTTCTTCGTCAACGGCCGCTGGGTGCAGAACCGGACCCTGATCTTCGCGCTGGAGGAGGCCTACCATTCGCTCCTGATGGTCGGGCGACACCCGGTCGGCGTCGTCCGGATTCAGCTCGACCCGGCGATGGTCGACGTCAACGTCCACCCGACCAAGGCCGAGGTCAAGTTCGTCGACGAGCGCTCGGTCGCTCGGGCGGTTTCCCGCGCCGCTCACCGTGGGCTGAGCGAGGCGCGGCCCAACGAAGTGCCGGAGGTCCATCTCCGGGATTCGTCCGGAAACTCGTCGCAACAATCCAACCGGCCGCTCGAGTTCCGGCCGTCGACCGGCGAGCGAGTCTGGGGCGCCTCGCCGCTCGGGGACGGCGCCGGACTGTCGCCGAGGCCGTTCGAGCCGAGCGACCGCGACGTTGCTGAGCTGCCGGTGCCCGGCGTTCGCTCAACCGCGGCAACCTCCGCTCAACCGGAGCCCGGATCCGACGTAGCGTTCACCCCGCGACCGGTGCCAGTCCTGCGGGTCCTTGGGCAGGTCAACGGCACGTATATCATCGCCGAGGGGCCGGACGGGATGTTCATGATCGATCAGCACGCCGCCCATGAGCGGGTGATGTACGAGCGGATTCTGGCCGACATGCAGGGCAAGCGGATCGACCGCCAGCCCTTCCTCGATCCGATGATCGTCGAGCTGACCCACCAGCAGTTCGGCGCCTTCGAGCGGTCCACTGCGGAACTGGAGGCGATCGGGTTCCAGATCGATGAGTTCGGCCCGCAGACAGTCGCGATCCGGGCGATGCCGGCGATGATGCGTGGCGTCAACATCGGCGACCGATTGCGTCTGATCCTCGATGAGCTGGCCGAAGGCGGGACGGGTGAGTCATGGCTCGACGCCGTCGCGATCAGCGCGGCCTGCCACACCTCGATCCGGGCGGGACAGGCGCTGTCGCTGGCCGAGATGCGGGAACTGGTCGCGCAACTGGAGCAAACCGACCAGCCGCGAGCCTGCGGTCACGGCCGACCGACGATGCTGCACCTCAGCCAGGGAGAGCTCGAGCGACAGTTCTCGCGGCGCTAATAGGCGGCCGGGTCGTCGTCCAGGCGAATCCAGCCGTGGCGAAGGGCGTAGATCACCGCCTGGGTGCGGTCGTTGACGGCCAGTTTCCGCAGGATCGACGTGATGTGGTTCTTGACGGTCTGGTCGGAGATCCTGAGGATCTGGGCAATCTCCTTGTTGCTGTTGCCCTGGGCGACGCAGTCGAGGATCTCGACTTCGCGCGGGGTCAGCGGGGAGAAGACCGTGTCGGCGCCGCCATGGCTCTCCGGCAGCTCGCGAAACTGGTCGAGGACGCGGGAGGCGACGAAGGGTCGGTTGAGGACGTTGTCGTTGATCAGGTACTCACCGCGGGCGACCCGTCGAATGAGCTTGGCCAGTTCCTCGGCCTCGACGTCCTTGGTCGAGTAGGCCGCCGCGCCGACCCGGATCGCGTGAAAGAGCTGCTCGTCGTCCTCGTGCATCGTCAGGATGATGATGCCCATCTGCGGGTGGTGCCGCTTGATGATCCGGGTTACTTCCAGGCCGCTCATCTCCGGCATGTTGATGTCGATCAGTATGATGTCGGGAACGAACTGACTGGCGAGCTGGATCGCCTGTTGCCCGTTCTCGGCTTCCCCGACGATGCTCAGGTCGGGTTCGGCTTCCAGGCTCCAGTGGATGCCGCGCCGGAACAGCGGGTGGTCGTCGACGATCAGGATCGAGATCGCGTTGAGGGATTGTCCGCCCGGTCGACTCATACCATGCTCCCGTTGGTTGACAGGTCAGGCGCCGCTGCGTTCGGTAGGACCGCGACTGCGACCGCGACCGGTAGCGGCAGGCCAAGACGGATCGTCGTTCCGGAGCCAGGTGCGCTCAGGATGTCGAGATCGGCGCCGATCAGCCGGGCCCGCTCCCGCAGCCCGTTGAGGCCGGCTCCGTGGTCCGTACCAAGAATCGGTGCCGACGGGTCGAATCCCCGGCCCTGATCGACGATCGTCAGGGTCAGCATCCCGCCGTCCGGAACGATGTCGATCTGGCCGTCGTCGGCCCCGGCGTGCTTCTGGATGTTCTGGAGGCCTTCCTGCACGGTCCGGAACAGCGTTAGCTGCTGGTCGCTCGTGAGGGTCTCGGGGACATCGGTGCTGGTGAAGACGATCCGCTTGGCGAAGAACTGGTTGTAGTCGGTGATATAGCGTTGGAGCGTGGGGACCAGGCCACGGTCCGCCAGCATCGCTGGTCGAAGGTCGGCCATGAAGCGTCGCATCTCCGCCACGCCGTCCTTCAGCAGGGCCCGGAGCTGGGTCAGTTCGTCCGGAACGCGGACCGGATCGCGTCGCGAGACTTGCTCGGCGATCTCGAGCGCGAAGATGGCGTTGGCGAAGACCTGCGCCGGGCCGTCATGGATCTCCCGGGCCAGCCGGCTCCGTTCTTCCTCGCGCGCCGCTACCGTGGCCCGCTGTATCCGGATGTCCCCGGCCCCCCTGATCCCGGCCTCCCACTGGCCCTCTTCGAACGAGGCGCGGAGCTCCCGCATCACACGGTGGCTGGCGACGAGGTGGCCATGGAGCAGGTGGCCGCGCGCGATCGAGGCGTCCAGGGCATCGACGTCGCGACGCACCGCGCGGTGATCGACCTGGGTCGTCAGGAGTTTTTGGTCGCCCTGGTCGAGTTCGGGATCGGCCAGCATCGACCCAACCGCGAAGTGATCGATGAACCGCTGCACTCTCGCTCGCTCCTGCTCCTGCCGGTGAAGTAGCGCGGCGGTCTGGCCGGAGAGCAGCATGATCTCGTTCGCGAGGGTCGCCAGCGATTCGGCGAACGTTGCCGCGATAGACTCCAGCGTTGCGGGAAGCGGAGCGTCATCGGATCCCATCTGACCTCCCGGGACGCCGCGAGTACGTTCTTCTTCGGGTAGTCGGGCGGGCCGACCCCGCCTCATGGCTCCGGCAAACACAGCTGGGCTCGCTCGTCGACTCCACCGCCGGGGCATCGAGGTCACGATAGGACCTTCGTCCCTGTCAGTCTAACGAAAACTCCCTCACCGGCAACGACACTCCGCCGCCGCGGATGGCTGATCGGGCACTGACCTCAGGGTGCGGCCGCGACTCGGTAACGGCGGCGCCAGCCGTTGACCCGGATCTTGATGACATCGGTCAGGTTGACCCAGGTGTCGTGGATCGGATTCACCTTGCTGTGGGTTCCAGCCGACCAGACGACGGGGACCGACTCGATCGACTGGCCGAGCAGCCGCGCGATGTAGAGCAGTTCGACGTCGAAGGCGGTGACACGGGCACCCTGCGCGAGGTCCGGGTTCCGGTAGAGCAGCGTTCGGTGGAGGACGTCTCGCGCCGCGCCGCGCCGGAACGCCTTGAATCCGCACTGAGTATCCTGGATCCCGGGCAGCAGGAGGACCCGCACGAGCAGGTTGAAGGCGCGGCCCATCAGGTGCCGGTGGAGCGGCTCGCCGACACGCTTGGCGCCGACCCCCTCGCGGGAGGCGATCGCGATATCGGCTCCCGCGCGAATCCTGCTGACGAGCAGGTCCGTGTAGGAGAGCGGGGTGGCGAGGTCGGCGTCCATGAAGAGGATGATCTCGCCGGTCGCGGCGAGCATCCCGGCCCGGACCGACGCCGCCTTGCCCCGGTGCGGTTCGGCGAGGACTTGCAACCGATCGGACTGTTTGGCGAACAGACGCGCCCGATCCAGTGTGTCATCCGAGCTGCCGTCGTCGACGAGGAGGATCTCCGTTGATCCCGTTCGGGCGTCCGCGAAGGCGACGACCGCGCTGAGACACTCGTCGATCCGCGACCGTTCGTTGTAGGCCGGGATCACGATGCTGAGTGACGGCTCGTCGTCGAGCGTGCCGGCCCTGGTCGACGGCGCTGCTGCCATCAGCACTTCCTTCTGGTGTGAAACGGTGTCGGCGGAGGAGAATCCGGCTCGTAGCCAGCCATTCGAGCAGGATTGGACTTTCGATGGGAGAGACGATCCGACGGCGAATGCTACCCGGTGGGTATGCGCCTGTCTATCGGGGGACAACTGGATGGGCGATCGATCCGGGCGGCAGCGAACAGACAACGCTTTGTGTCCGCACGCTCCGGTCGCCAACCGGAGCTGACGATCAAGAGAGCGGTCCACCCAGGTGTACGGACAGTCGGCTATCCTGTCCCTGCAAGTGACCGTGTCGTGACTCAGCGGAGGTTCAGATTTTTTTATCTACGTCCATCCGACCTGTACATCCTGTCGCAAGGTTGTGGCGCTGCTTGAAGGGCTCGGCGCTGATGTCGACCGGCGCGACTATTTTCGCGACCGGTTCACGGCCGACGAACTCAGGGGTGTTCTCGCCCGGGCCGGCCGGACTCCGACCGAGATGCTCTCGACGCGGGCGAAGGCCTACAGAGACCTGGGCATCGCTGATCGTATGGTCAGCGACGATGAGTTGATCGAGCTGATGGTGGCCGAGCCGACGCTGCTTCGCCGGCCGCTGGCGATCGCCGGTGGACAGAGCACCGTCGGCTTCAACGCCGATGCGCTGAAGGCACTTACGGCCGTCGACGCCTGATGCCGATTACGCCGTTTCGTTCTCGTCCCGCGAATCGATGGAAGGAAAGCCGATGCTCGCGCTTGGATCACACATGTCGACCGCCGGAGGCGGAGTGCCGATGGCGCTCAAGCGGGCCGCGGAGTTGGAACTCGAAGCCTGCCAGCTCTTCACGAAGAGCGAGCGGCAGTGGGCAGCCAAGCCCCTGACGGAGGAACAGATCGAGGCGTTTCACCTCGGACTGGAGCAGGATAAACTCCTCGATCGTCGCGTTGTGGCGCACGACTCCTATCTGATCAACATGGCCTCGCCCGACGACGAGCTCTGGGTTAAGTCGAGAGCGGCGCTGCTGGTCGAGTTGCAGCGCTGTGACGTGCTTGGCATCCCATACCTCGTCAGCCATCCGGGAGCCCACGTCGGCAGCGGAATCGATGCCGGGATAACCCGGATCGTCGAGGTCGTCAATCGGGTTCTGTCCGAGCGGCCGGCCGGCGGGACGACGTTGTTGCTGGAGACGACGGCCGGGCAGGGCACGACGCTCGGCAAGACGTTCGAGGAGATCGCCAGGATGCTCGACGGAATCGAGGACAGGCGTCGGGTCGCGGTCTGCTTCGATACGTGCCATACCTTCGTCGCGGGTTACGACATCCGGACGCCCGAGGTCTACGCCGAGACGATGCGCCAGTTCGATGAGATCGTCGGACTGGACCAGGTCCGGGTCTTCCACCTCAACGACGCGAAGTTTGGTCTGGGCAGCAAGAAGGACCGCCACGAGCACATCGGTGACGGGGAGATCGGGCTGGACGGTTTCCGCAGTCTTGTCAATGACGAGCGGTTCGCGGGACGGATGGGCGTGCTGGAGACCGAGAAGGACCTTACTGGTGACCTCGACCGCAGGAACCTCGCATCGTTACGGTCACTCGCCGTGTAACCGTTCTGGATCGGGGTCATGCTGGCGCGTCACGGCGATGTGGTTTCGGCGTTTTGCTGAGACCGCGATGTCAGCTCCGCGGTTCGTTGACCTTCAGCCGCCGCTGCCACCGACGGTCACGGTCCCAGCGACGGTCTGGGCGTAGGGATCGAGGGCGGCGTCGATCTGCTCGCGGCGGAGGCCGGACGTCTCGTAGGCAAGTTCCCGGACCGTCCGGCCCTCGCGGTAGGCTCGCTTGGCGATCTCGGCGGCCCGCTCGTAGCCGATCAGCGGGTTGAGGGCGGTCGCCATGCTGATCGAGCCCTCGATGTAGCTCTCGCACCGCTCGACGTTGGCGGCGATCCCGCTGAGACACTTCTCGTTGAACGCGGTCGAGACGTTCGCCAGCAGGTCGATCGACGTGAGCAGGTTGTAGCCCATCATCGGGAGCATGACGTTGAGGTCGAGCTGGCCCCACTGGCCACCGCCGACGACGGCCTGGCAGCTGCCGGTGACGTGGATGCCGACCTGGATCACGCTCTCGCAGAGGACCGGGTTGACCTTGCCCGGCATGATCGAGCTACCGGGCTGGATGGCCGGCAGGACGATCTCGCCAAGACCGGCCTGCGGCCCGGAAGCCAGCAGCCGGATGTCGTTGGCGATCTTGATCAGGCTGCTCGCGACCGTCGTCAGCGTTCCGGCGGCGAAGACGTAGGCGTCGCGGCTGGCCTGCGCCTCGAAGTGGTTGGCGGCCTCGATGAAGCCGGTGCCGAACTGCTCGCCGAGATTCGCGGCGACGTGCCGGCCGAAGGCGGGATGCGTGTTGAGCCCAGTTCCAACGGCGGTCCCGCCGATCGCCAGCTCGCGCAGGCCAGGCAGGCAGGCGACCAGCCGCTCGCCGGCCAGCTCGATCTGGCGGGCGTAGCCGGAGAACTCCTGCCCGAGCCGGATCGGGACCGCGTCCATCAGGTGCGTCCGGCCGATCTTGACGACGCCGTCGAACTCCCGTGCCTTGGCGGCGAGCATTCGGTGGAGGCCATGCAGGGCGGGAATCAGCATCTGCTCGATCCCGACGACGGCGGCGACGTGGAGGGCCGACGGAAAGACGTCGTTCGACGACTGGCCCATGTTGACCTGGTCGTTCGGGTGGACGGGCTGCCCCAGGGCGCGGCTGGCGAGGGTCGCGATGACCTCGTTGGCGTTCATGTTCGACGACGTGCCCGAGCCGGTCTGGAAGACATCGATCGGGAACTGATCATCCAGCTCTCCGTTCGCCACGCGGGTCGCGGCCGCGACGATGGCGTCGGCCGTCCCCTCGTCCAACAAGCCGAGCTCGTGGTTGGCGCGGGCGGCGGCGGCCTTGATCGCGCCAAGGGCGTGGACAAGCGTGGGAGGGAGTGGCATCCCGGAAATCGGAAAGTTCTCGACCGCCCGCTGGGTCTGGGCCGCGTAGAGCGCGTCGGCCGGGACCCGCATGTCGCCCATGGAGTCGTGCTCGGTCCGGAGCGCGGGATTCGGCTTGCTCACGGTGGGATTGCCTTTCAGTGCGCGAGGGACAGGGCGACACGATCCCCTCGTCCGGGTCGACCCCACCTGTCGCTGATCCTACCATCGTGGCCGCTCAAGCCGAACGCCCGGACCGGACGTGGTATCCGGCCCGAGCGTCGTCGATGGCAGCGGGTGTTTGTGGCGTTACTCGTAGCGATAACCGGTGGCGTGGTCCCGGAAGCGGTCGTAGCGGCCGCCTTCCGGGCGCCGGCTGTCATGATCCGGCTCCGAGCCGGAGTCCCACCAGGTCGGCACCTGACCGCCGATCGCCGCAAGTTCGGTCTTGGTGTAGATCAGGCCGTCGCGGTCCATCACCGAGAGCTCGTACTCACGGCTCATCGCGATCGCGTCGACCGGGCAGACCTGGGCGCAGAGGCCGCAGAACAGGCATCGGCCGGAGCGGAGGATGAACTCGCCCAGCTCGCGGTCGCCCTCCTCGGATGGCACGACGTGCATCTCCAGGCAGGAGGTCGGGCAGATCCGGGCACAGAGCCCGCAGGCGACGCAGAGCGCCTCGCCGGTCTCCGGGTCGGCCCGGAGCGAAGGCAGGCCCCGGAAGCGGTCGGCCATCGGCCGCTTCTCCTCCGGATAGTGGACGACCAGCTTCGGCATCATCAGCCGCCTGAGGGTGACACCGAACCCCTTGACCTCGTCGAACATGTTCCGTCTCTTCCCTGGTGCGGCCGACGCCCAAACCGCCGGCTACGAAGACGCTGATCAGTGCAAGTTGAGGTTCCGGACGTCGGGCTGGAGGGTCAGTGGACCTGTGGCGCCCGAACCGTCGACCGGCAGGACGGTCAGGCCGATACCGACCCGACCGGCCGAGGGGACGGTCATGCCGTCGCGCTCCAGCCGGGCGTAGGCGATCCCGCTGTAGAGCTCGGTCAGGCGAGCCAGCTCGGCCATGACCTGGCTGGGGTGGCGATACGACATGTGGTAGCCGAATCGGCCAGCAAGTTGCTGGAGGATGTCGAAGGACGACCGGGCCCGGCCGGGAGCGGGGACGGCGCTCCGCACACGCTGGACGGTCCGGTCGAAGCTCGTGAACGACCCGTCCTTCTCGATCGAGGTCGTCAGCGGCAGGACGATGTGGGCCAGCTCCGTCAGCGGTGAGGCGAAGGCGTCGGCCACGATCAGGAGGTCGAGTTTCGGCAGGACGGCCAGCAACTCCTGATCGAGGACGCGCTCGCGACCGTCGAGCGTGCCCTCAATATAGAGGGCCCGGACGTCACCACGGGCGATCGCGGCCGGAAGGTCGGCCGCGGACAGGCCCGGCCGGCCGGAGAGCTGACGGACCGGGACGAAGCCGTTGCTGGTGTTGGCCTTCTCGGCCCAGCGTGGTGCCCAGGCCTGCTCGAAGATCGAGCGGGCGGAGGCGTCCGAGACGAGACGGCCGCCGGGCAGCAGCGCGGGCCGGGCACCGGCGTCACTGAGGCCCTGAGCGTTGGCACCACCGCGAGGCGACATCACGCCACCGCCGGCGACTCCGAGATTGCCGGTCATCGTGGCCAGCAACGCACAGGCGGCGGTCACGGAGCCCGCGTCGTCGACGAGGGTGCCGATGTCGCCCGGCAAGTAGCGGGCCGCGTAGCCGCCGCCGATCTTCGACGGGGCGCCGGAGCGAGCAGCGGTCTGGTAGATGACGCTCGGCATCTTCGTGGTGCTCGTTCCGCCGAAGGCGTAGATCTTCGCGGCCCGACGCATCTGCTCGAGGTCGACACCGGCCGCCTCGGCCACGAGGCGGGGATCGATATGCTTCCGGTCGCCCTCGGCCCCGGTCGACCAGCCCTCGTCCGCGATGATCGCCGCGATGCCGAGCAGGACATCGGCCGTCATGCCGGGGCTCGGCTGAAGCCAGACGTCGGCCCGGTCGGTCATCGGCGAGCGGTCCGGGCTGACGACGACCAGCCTCGCCTCACGGTAGATCCGGGCATGGTTAAGCCAGTAGGCGGCGATCGGGGTCGTCTTGTTGATGTCCGGCCCGACGACAAGGGCGGAGCGGACGTCGGTGAAGAGCTCCTGCAGGCTGTTCGTCCCGCTGACGGCGGCGCCGAGGGAGAACTCCGTGGCCTCGGCGGCGGCCTGCTGCGCCCGGCTGCTGTACATGTCGATGTTGTTGGTGCCCATCACCCCGCGGGTGAACTGCTGGAGCAGATAGGCTTCCTCGGTCGTCTGGTCGGGGCTGGCCAGCGCGGCGAAGCGGTCGCCCTGGTGATGCTCGAGCCCGGCGACGACGTGCTCGATGGCGTCGTCCCAATCGATCTCGACCAGCTCACTGGCGTCGTTCCGGACCATCGGGCTCGTCAGGCGGTCGGGCGACTGGAGCTGCTCATGGCCCCACTTGCCGAACTCACAGGTGTAGCCGAAGTTGACGCCGCGGTCCCAGAGGTGCGAGGCCCGGCGCACGACGCCACGGTTGGTCTCCAGGTTGATCGTGCAGCCGCCGTCGCAGCCGCCGCAGATCGTCTCGGTCGTGTCGACCTCCCACGGGTGGTGGGCGAAGTGGCGGTCGGTCAAAGCGCCGACGGGGCAGGCGGCGATGCACATGCCGCAGTTGGTGCAGGTGGTCTCGGAGAGGTCCATGCCGAAGGCCGGGGTGATCGTCGCTTCCAATCCGCGGTTGGCGGCTTCGATCGCCGTGACGCCGATGACCTCGTCGCAGACGCGGGTGCAGCGGACGCACATGATGCAGCGGTCCCACTTGTAGTCAATCGTGGAACTGAGGTGCTCGTAGCTGTGCGCCATCTTCGGACGCCGGTAGGGGTTCGCATTGATGTTGTGCAGGTAGGTGTTGTCCTGCAGGTAGCACTGGCCGGAGGCGTCGCAGGTGGGGCAATCGAGGGCGTGGTCGATCAGGTACATCTGGAGGATGAACTGGCGGGCCTGCTCGACTTCCGGGGTGTGGGTGCGGACCTCCATTCCCTCGGTCAGCGGCGTCGCGCAGCCCTCGATCAGACCACCCCGGCTGCCCAGGACTTCGACGGTGCAGATGCGGCAGGAGCCCCAGGCGCGGAGCTTGGGCTGGAAGCACAGGTTGGGGATCTCGATGCCGACGTTCCGGGCGGCGTCGAGCAGGTTCGTGCCGGCGGGGACGGTGACCTCGACGTCGTTGATCTTGCCCGTCACCATCGTGACCGTCGGCTGGGTCGCTACCATCGGTTCGCGTTACCTCGCTTCATGAGTAGGTCGGCGACTCTCCACTGGTCTTTCAGGGCGCTGGCGGGCACGGATAACGTCCCCAGACGGGTGGAAGAGCGTCGGCCAGCCGTTTGTGAGAAACGACACAATCTTGCCCGAAGTTTAGCATAGGCGCCCTTCGTCACCTCCTTCCGACGACCACTGATGGCATGTCCTGCACGACATGCTGAATCGCGGCCGGCTCCGATCGGCGTGGTAGACTCGGACGTGTTTTTCCGATTCCCATCGCGGTTTTGCGGACCTCTCGCGCTCAGGTCCGGGGCCGGCGGATCCGAGGCTGAGCCTGATGCCGAACGCAACGACACCCGCTCCGGCGGCGACCGCGACGGTCGTCGACTACGAGACCGTCATCGGGCTCGAAGTCCACTCGCAGCTCCTGACCCAGAGCAAGATGTACTGTCCCTGCGCCGCCGACTACGCCGGAGCCGAGCCGAACACCCACAACTGCCCGACCTGCCTCGGACTGCCGGGCGCCCTGCCGGTGATGAACGCGCAGGCCGTCGAGCTCGCGATCCGGACTGGGCTGGCGCTGAACTGCGAGATTCCCGCCCATAACAAGCTCGACCGGAAGAACTACGTCTATCCCGACCTGCCCAAGGGCTACCAGATCTCGCAGTACGACCTGCCGCTCTGCGTCGGCGGGGCGATCACCTTCGAGGTCCATGGCGAGACCCGGACCTGTGGAATCACCCGGGTCCACGTCGAGGAGGACACCGGGCGTCTGGTCCATCACGACGACGCGACCGGCGTCGAGGCCAGCTACGTCGACCTGAACCGGTCGGGCGTGCCGCTGATGGAGATCGTTGGCGAGCCGGATCTGCGCAGCCCCGAGGAGGCCGGAGCCTATCTGGTCGCCCTCCGGCAGACCCTGCGCTACATCGGCGCCTCCACCGGCAACATGGAGGAGGGCGCCTTCCGCTGCGACGCCAACATCTCCATCCGGGTTCGGGGGACGCGGGAGCTGGGGGCCAAGGTCGAGATCAAGAACATGAACTCGTTCCGAGCTGTCGAGCGGGCGCTTCGCTATGAGGAGCAGCGCCAGCGGGCGGAGCTCGAGGCCGGCAACGTGATCCCGCAGGAGACGCGGGGCTGGGTCGAGGCCCGTGGCGTCACCGTTGGGCAGCGGACCAAGGAGCAAGCCAACGACTACCGCTACTTCCCGGAGCCGGATCTGCCCCCACTCGAGATCGGCGCGGGGACCGTCGCTCGGATTCAGGCGGAACTGCCCGAGCTCCCGGCGGCACGGCGGACCCGCTTCCGGGAGGCGTTCGGGATCAAGGCGTCCGACGCCGAGCTCCTTACTGGCGAGCGCGATGTCGCCGATCTCTATGAGCAGGTGATCGCCGGTGGTGGGTCCGATCGGCCGCAGGCGGCGGCCAACTGGATCGTCAACGACGTGATGGGCCTTCAGAGCGCGTCTAACTTGCCCACCAACCGGCTCCCGCTGTCGGTCACCCAGTTGCGGGACCTGCTCGACGCGATCGACGCTGGCCGACTCACCCCGCGAGCAGCCAAGGACGTCCTGCCCCAGTTGGCCGACGACGAGTTGCCAACGGCCGCGGCGGAACGGCTGAACCTGCTCTCCCTGGACGATGCCGACGAGGTCGAGCGGGCCGTCCAGGACGCGATCGCCGGCAACCCCGCCGCCGTGGCCGACTACCGGGCCGGCAAGACGGCCGCCTTCGGTCGCCTGATCGGCGAGACGATGAAGCGGACCGGCGGCCGGGCCCGGCCGGAGGACGTCCGGGAGCGGCTGACGGCGGCGCTCGACGGGCTGTAGCGACATGGCGATTTCCGGCCGCAAATGGACCGGACTCAACGACATCTGAATGCGCATCGGGCGTGGCAAAGGCCGGTCTCGTAGGGGTAACGCTGTCGCTTCAGCGGCGAGCCCGGCCGCCGCCGCGGCCTTCGTCACGCGGGTTGATAACGGTGTTCCGGGTTCAACCGTGTCTAGTGATGGACGCGAAGGGTCGGTTGGCGATCGTATGTCGTCTGGTTTTAGCTTGTCATGAACGCGTTGGTGGCGAGACACCGTCTCGCCTCGAGGCGCAGGTCACTGCGGCGTTCGAGCTTGCAAGCTGCGCCTCTACGGACGGTCCGCTACCGCTACCCCTGGCCTTCAAACTTCGTCGCTACGTGAGGCGGCCCTCCGACCCTACGGCAGGGGGCGCCGACGCATTTGTTCATCGAGCACTGTACTCATCGCATGATGTGGACGTTGGTGGTTTGTGGTGTAATACTAAGTGGAGACCGCCAACGGGCGGCAACCATCCCAGCTTCGGAGGTAGCGCCGCCGCCTCGCGAGGAGAGAGACGACGATGTCGATCGACCTTGAGACCCGTGTCACCCCCGCCAACAGTTCCGACACGATCGCCGTGCCGCGGCGACCGGCCGCCGACAACCTGTTCGACGTCGCCGTCCAGCAGTTCTCCATCGCTGCCGACCGGCTCGGGCTCGACGACGGGATGCGCGGCATCCTGAGTCACTGCGAGGCCGAACTCACCGTCAGCTTCCCGGTCGAGATGGATAACGGCACAGTCCAGATGTTCCAGGGTCACCGCGTCCAGCACAACCGCGGTCCCGGCCCGACCAAGGGCGGTATCCGCTATCACCAGGACGTGACGCTGTCCGAAGTCAAGGCGCTGGCGATGTGGATGACGTGGAAATGCGCCGTCGTCGGCCTGCCGTATGGCGGAGCCAAGGGCGGCGTCCGGGTCGATCCCAAGGCGCTGTCGATGAACGAGGTCCAGAACCTGACCCGGCGCTACACGTCCGAGATCATGCCGATGATCGGCCCGAACAGGGACATTCCGGCTCCCGACGTCAACACCAACGCGCAAACGATGGCCTGGATCATGGACACCTACTCCATGCACGTCGGCTACTCGGTGCCGGGCGTTGTAACGGGCAAGCCACTGGCGCTGGGCGGGTCGGCGGGTCGCAACGAGGCGACCGGTCGGGGCTGCGTCTACGTGATCGAGGAGGCCTGCCGCTCGACCGGTCTCAACCTTGCCGGCGCGCGGGTGGTCGTTCAGGGCTTCGGCAACGCGGGCGCGACGGCAGCCCGTCTGATCGACGAACTCGGCGCGATCGTGATCGGCGTCAGTGACAGCCGGGGTGGAACCTGGAATGCCGCTGGCCTCGACCTCGACCGGGTCGCCCGGCACAAGAGCGCGACCGGTTCGGTCAGCGGTTATGCGGAGGGCGAGGACATCTCCAACCGCGACCTGCTCGAACTGCCCTGCGACATCCTGATCCCGGCAGCGATGGAGGGGCAGATCGACGCCGACAATGCCCACCGGATCCAGGCCCGGATCATCGCCGAGGCCGCCAACGGGCCGACCTCTCCCGAAGCGGACGATGTGCTGTTCGATCGCGGCGTCACCGTCCTGCCGGACATCCTCGCCAATGCCGGCGGCGTGACAGTCAGCTACTTCGAGTGGGTCCAGGCGCTCCAGGCATTCCCGTGGACGGAGACGGACGTGAATGACCGGCTCCGGAAGATCATGCGGGACTCCTACCGCGCCGTCCAGTCGACGGCGTCCGAGCACCACGTCCACCTACGGACGGCCGCGATGCTGCTCTCCGTCCGCCGGGTCGCCGAGTTCACCCGGCTGCGGGGCATCTACCCCTAGCGTCGGGAATGCCTCAGCTTAACCGCCAAAGCCCCACGCCAGAAGCCCCACGACAGGAGCCCCACCCCAACCCCTTGTATGGTAGTGGGGTGGCCGATGCCACGGCGAGCCGGCAGACCGTCCAACCCACTGGTCGTCAGAGACCGGCTGAGAGCAGGGATCGCCGGCTCGCCTGTCCCGATCTG
>JAABUN010001000.1_pt1 | contig 67537 bp, 55 predicted proteins | sample 5559311 | NCBI WGS metagenome assembly JAABUN01 (sample SAMN10711877, study PRJNA513370) | rock metagenome | isolation source: Antarctica rocks | place: Antarctica: Victoria Land, Siegfried Peak sud | reverse complement strand
GCCGCACCCCCGAGGGTGCGGCCCTTTCGCGATCCCGGCCGCTTCGGGCCGGCAGAATGGGTGGATCAGCCCGCGACAGGCAGTCGCTCTGCCGACCGACGGCTCGCGAGGATTGCCTCGCGGTCCTCCTCGGTCAGGCCGCCCCAGACGCCGTACGGCTCGCGCACTGCCAGTGCGTGGTCGCGGCACTGCTGCAACACCGGGCACGTCGCGCAGATCGCTTGGGCAGCGGCGTCACGGTTGCGGCGACGCGGGCCACGCTCACCCTCGGGGTGGAAGAACTGGCTGTCCCCGGCGGCGCGGCACGCGCCGTCGAACTGCCATTCCCACAGGTCGGCCACAGGGCCGGGAAGCCGGGAGATCTCCGCCATCATGTTCTCCTTCTCGTTCTCGCCGTACCGTCCCGGCCTGCTGGAGGACTGTCGGTCTGGTTGTCCGCGCGTCGTGCTTTGGCGGCGTAGGTTGAACATACAACCGTTTCAACAGTTGTTCAAGCCCTTGGTCAGAAGTTGTTCAGGAGCACGATGCCCCGTCACGCCGGCCGGTTGCTGCAGGCTTCCGAATGGCACGACGCGGTGAAGGCACGCAAGATCGCTCTATGGTCGGGACCGAGCGGGCGGCAGAGCCGCGACCCGAGGATCCCCTGCCGCCGACACTGAAGGTCGCTGCGGTGGCGCGCAGGCTCGGGGTCGCCCCTGCCACCCTGCGGACGTGGGCCAGGCGCTACGGGCTCGGCCCGTCCGCGCACGTGGCCGGCGCGCACCGGCAGTACACCTCCGCGGACCTGGTACGCCTGCTGGTGATGCGGCGCCTGACGATGGAAGGTGTCGCGCCCGCGGACGCGGCCCGCGTAGCTGCCGGCACGCAGATGCAGGACGAAGCCGGGGCCCGTCCGTTGGTGATGCCCCTCTCGTCCGCGGCCGGGCGAAGGATCCTCTCCCTGGAGGCCGGTCCCGAGGGGTACGGCCCCTCGGACCCCCTGGGCCTCGGCGCCCGAGCGAAGTACCTGGGACGCGCCGCGGCGGCGTTGGACTCCGTCAACTGCTCGGTGCTGCTGGCGCAGGTGATCGAGGACCACGGGGTCATCACGGCGTGGAACAGCGTGATGTCCCCGGCGCTGTCAGAGGTCGGTCGTCGCTTCGAGGAGACCGGCGGTGGCATCGACATCGAGCACATGCTCAGCCTGCTGGTGCTCGCCGAGCTGGTGCGCGCGACGGTCATCGTCCCGGGCGAGCCGAAGGTGCTGCTGGCCTGTGCCCAGGAGGAGTCGCACTCGCTGCCGCTGCACGTGCTGGCCGCTGCGCTGAGCGAGCAGGGGGTCGGCAGCCGACTGCTGGGCCAGCAGGTTCCGCACGACGCGCTGCTGAGCGCCGCCCGCCGGACCGAACCAGCAGCGGTCGTGCTCATGGCGATCCTGCCGGTGCCTGATGCGCACCAGCTCGCGGACCTGGCCGAGGCGATGCCTGCCACGCGCGTGTACGCCGCCGGGCCCGGCTGGCCCTCTGGCGAGATCCCCTTCAACGTGCGACGCCTGGTGTCTCTGCCCGATGCTGTGGGGGAGATCCGGGCCCTGGTTCCCGGGTTCAGCGACTAGCGTCCCTGGACACCCGCTGGTGAGCGGCGCTCAGGTTGCGTACCGCCCGTGCCGAAGCATAAGGAAGCGGTACGTCAGCCCTCTACCGCCGCCCGGGTGGTCCGGGTGCCTTCCAGGTGGGCCGGAGGTGGTGGAGATGTCGACGGTGCTGGTGTGTGACGACTCGGCGACGGTCCGGGAGACCCTCAAGCGTGCCATCACCCCTGTGCCGGGGGTCACCCGTGTCATCACGGCCGGGAGCGGCGAGGAGTGCCTGGCCCGGTGGCCGGTGGAGCGACCCTCGCTGGTGCTGATGGATGTGCGAATGCCTGGCCTGGGCGGGGTGGAGAGCGCGCGCCAGCTGGTCGAGCGGCATCCGGAAGCCAGCGTCATCATGCTGACCGGGCCCGAGGACGGTGACGGGGTGACCCGCGCGGTCCTGCAGGGCGCTCGCGGGTACGTGGCGAAGGACGCCGCCCGGGAGGAGCTGTCAGCCGCCGTGCTGCACGTGATCACCGAGGGCCGCCGCGCGACGGGCCCCGAAGCCAGGCAGGGCGTGACGGAGAAGGCGCCCGAGCTGACCGAGCGTGAGATCCAGGTGCTCACGGGCATGAGCCGTGGCCGCAGCAACGCGGAGATCGGCCGCGAGCTGTTCCTGTCCGAGGACACGGTGAAGACCCATGCACGCCGGCTGTTCCGCAAGCTCGGCGCTGCTGACCGAGCCCAGGCTGTCGCGGTGGGCTTCCGCAGCGGACTGGTGCGCTGAACCGCCGCCGGATCCTTCGCACTGCGCCACGAGGCTTACCATGGGGGCGCGCGCTCGGCTCCACCCCTCGGCACGGGCGCGGGAAGGCTGACCGTGAGCACCACCCCCCCTGCAGGCGTCGACAACGACCCCTTCGGCTTCGTCGGCCTCACCTTCGACGACGTCCTGCTGCTGCCCGGACCCAGTGACGTCAACCCCGCGACGGCCGACACCACCACGCTGGCTTCACGCCGTATCGAGTTGAGGGTGCCCCTGATGTCCAGCGCCATGGACACGGTGACCGAGTCGCGGATGGCCATCGCCATGGCACGTCAGGGCGGGCTGGGCGTCCTGCACCGGAACCTCTCGATCGAGGACCAGGCCCACCAGGTGGACGTGGTCAAGCGCTCCGAGGCAGGCATGGTCAGCGACCCCGTGACCACTACTCCGGACGCCTCGCTGGCCGAGGTGGACGCGCTGTGCGGCCAGTACCGCATCTCGGGGCTGCCCGTGGTCGACGCCGACGGGGTGCTGGTCGGCATCATCACCAACCGCGACCTGCGCTGGGAGGACGACATGTCCCGGCGCGTGCACGAGGTGATGACCCGGATGCCGCTGGTCACTGCCCCGGTGGGTGTGGACAAGCAGGAGTCCACGCGGCTGCTGCGCGACCACAAGATCGAGAAGCTCCCGCTGGTCGACGACCGCGGCAGGCTCAAGGGCCTCATCACCGTCAAGGACTTCACCAAGAGCGAGAAGTACCCGCTCGCGACGAAGGACGACGCGGGCAGGCTGCGCGTCGGGGCGGCGATCGGCTTCTTCGACGACGCCTGGAAGCGCGCCATGACCCTGGTCGAGGCCGGGGTGGACCTGCTGGTGGTGGACATCGCGAACGGGGAGTCGACGGGCGTGCTGGACATGATCCGCAGGCTCAAGGCGGATCCCGCGGCCGACCACGTCGACGTCGTGGGCGGCAACGTCGCGACCCGCGGCGGTGCCGCTGCCCTCGTCGAGGCGGGGGCGGACGGGGTCAAGGTCGGGGTCGGTCCGGGCTCCATCTGCACCACCCGGGTGGTGGCCGGGGTCGGGGTCCCGCAGGTCACCGCGATCTACGAGGCGGCGAAGGCCTGCAAGGCGGCGGGCGTGCCCGTCATCGGCGACGGCGGCCTGCAGTACTCCGGTGACATCGCCAAGGCGCTGGTGGCGGGCGCCGACTCGGTGATGCTCGGATCGCTGCTGGCCGGCTGCGACGAGAGCCCCGGTGACCTGGTCTTCATCAACGGCAAGCAGTTCAAGTCCTATCGGGGCATGGGCTCGCTCGGGGCGGCGAGGTCCCGCGGTCGTGGGCAGTCCTACTCCAAGGACCGGTACTTCCAGGGCGGGGTGACCGACGACCACTTCGTGCCCGAGGGCATCGAGGGCCAGGTGCCGTACCGCGGGCCGCTGGGAGCCGTGGCATTCCAGCTGGTCGGAGGTCTACGGCAGGCGATGATGTACGTCGGTGCGCCGACCGTTCCCGAGCTCCAGCAGCGTGGCCGGTTCGTCCGGATCACCTCGGCCGGGCTCAAGGAGTCTCACCCGCACGACATCCAGATGACCGTCGAGGCGCCCAACTACAGCGCGCGCTGACCCCCTCCCGTCCGCCCACCGGGCAAATCTCAAGAGACTCGCCCTCGGCAGCTGGTGCTTCCGGGCGAGTCTCTTGAGATTTGCGGAGGGTGTGGGCCCGGTAGCCTGTGGACGTGACCAGCGAGATCGAGATCGGGCGCGGCAAGCGCGGACGACGGGCCTACTCCTTCGACGACGTGGCGATCGTGCCGAGCCGTCGGACCCGCGACCCCGAGGACGTGTCCGTCGCCTGGCAGATCGACGCCTACCAGTTCGCCCTTCCGGTCGTTGCCGCGCCGATGGACTCGGTGATGTCGCCCGCGACCGCGATAGAGCTCGGGAGGCTGGGCGGCCTCGGCGTCCTGGACCTCGAGGGCCTGTGGACGCGCTACCAGGACCCAGAGCCGCTGCTGGCGGAGATCGCCGCGCTGGACCCGGCCGGCGCCACCCGTCGCATGCAGGAGCTCTACGACGCAGTGGTCCAGCCCGAGCTCATCGTGGAGCGGCTCCGGCAGGTGCGGGACGCGGGGGTCACGGTCGCCGGCGCGCTCTCCCCCCAGCACACGCAGCAGTTCTGGAAGACCGTCGTCGACGCAGGGACCGACCTGTTCGTCATCCGCGGTACGACCGTCTCCGCGGAGCACGTCTCGGGCCGGGCCGAGCCACTCAACCTCAAGCGCTTCATCTACGAGCTGGACGTGCCGGTCGTGGTCGGGGGCTGCGCGACCTACACCGCTGCCCTGCACCTGATGCGCACCGGTGCGGCCGGGGTGCTCGTCGGGTTCGGCGGTGGCGCCGCGCACACGACGCGGACCACGCTGGGGATCCACGCGCCGATGGCCTCCGCCGTGGCCGACGTGGCCGCGGCACGGCGCGACTACATGGACGAGTCGGGCGGACGCTACGTGCACGTGATCGCCGACGGGGGGGTCGGGCGCTCGGGAGACCTGGTCAAGGCCATCGCGTGCGGCGCCGACGCGGTGATGCTCGGGGCCGCGCTGGCCCGCGCCACCCAGGCACCGGGTCGTGGCTGGCACTGGGGCTCCGAGGCCCACCACCCCGAGCTCCCCCGCGGAGAACGCGTGCAGGTCGGCACCGTGGCACCGCTGCAGGAGATCCTGCTGGGCCCGGGCAGGGTCGCGGACGGCTCCACCAACCTCATCGGTGCCCTTCGCCGGGCCATGGCCACGACGGGGTACTCCGACCTCAAGGAGCTGCAGCGCGTCGAGGTCGTCGTCTCGCCGTACCAGCCAGCGTGATCAGCGTCCTTCCGCAGGCACCTCGTGTCGTCCACCAGTGTCACTTTGCCCCGAAAGTTCCGCCCGGGGGGCCTTGGGATGGCGTTATGCCCCGAAAGTGCTGCGCGGTGGGGCCTGACAGGATGAGGCCATGACCAGCTCAGCCGCCGAGCCGACCTCAGCGCTCCCGGGTCGGTTGGGGCCGGCCGAGCGGCAGAGCGCGCTGGCGGTCATGACGTCCATCGAGCTGGACGTGCTCGTGATCGGTGGCGGCGTGGTCGGTGCAGGGACGGCGCTGGACGCCGCCACCCGCGGGCTGAGCACGGCTCTGGTCGAGGCCAGGGACTTCGCCAGCGGTACATCCTCGCGGTCGTCGAAGCTGATCCACGGCGGCCTGCGCTACCTGGAGATGCTCGACTTCGGCCTGGTCCGCGAGGCGCTGCGCGAGCGCGGCCTGCTGCTGCAGCACCTGGCTCCCCACCTGGTGCGGCCGATACCGTTCCTGTACCCGCTGAAGGGCCGCGGCTGGGAACGCCCGTACGTGGCTGCCGGACTGGTGCTGTACGACGCGCTGGCGGGACTGGCCCCGGGCGCTCGTGGCCTGCCGCTGCACCGGCACCTGACCCGACGGCAAGCGCTGCGCCAGGCCCCTGCGCTGCGCAAAGACGCACTGGTCGGCGCGGTGCAGTACTACGACGCCGGCGTGGACGACGCCCGCCACACGATGACCCTGGTGCGGACGGCGTCCGCCTACGGGGCGCACGTGGCCAGCCGCTGCCGCGTCGTGGGCTTCCTGCGCGAGGGCGAGCGGGTGGTGGGGGCACGGGTCCGCGACCTCGAGCACGGCCACGAGCTGGAGGTGCGCGCGCGCCAGGTCGTCAACGCCACCGGGGTGTGGACGGACGAGACGCAGGCGATGGTGGGAGAGCGAGGCCAGTTCGAGGTGCGCGCCTCCAAGGGCATCCACCTGGTGGTCCCGCGGGACCGCATCCGCTCCAGCACCGGGCTGATCCTGCGCACGCAGACGTCCGTCCTGTTCGTCATCCCCTGGGGCAGGCACTGGATCATCGGCACCACCGACACCGACTGGGACCTGGACAAGGCGCACCCGGCCGCCTCCGCCCGTGACATCGACTACCTGCTGCAGCAGATCAACTCGGTGCTGGCGGTGCCGCTGACCCGTGAGGACGTCGAGGGCGTCTACGCCGGCCTGCGGCCGCTGCTCAGCGGAGACAGCGAGGAGACCTCGCAGCTCTCCCGCGAGCACGTGGTCATGCACCCCGTGCCGGGTCTGGTGGTGGTGGCGGGCGGCAAGTACACGACCTACCGCGTGATGGCAGCCGACGCCATCGACGAGGTCGTCCGCGGGCTCGACTTCCACGTCGCCCCCTCGTGCACGGACCGGATCCCGCTGCTGGGGGCAGAGGGGTACCAGGCCGCCTGGAACGCGCGCCGGCGCACGTCCGCCTCCAGCGGCCTGCACGTGGCCCGCATCGAGCACCTGCTGCACCGCTACGGGTCGCGCACCGAGGAGGTGCTGGCGCTGGTCGAGGCGCAGCCGGAGCTCGGCCACGCGCTGCCCGGCGCCGACGACTACCTGGCGGCGGAGGTCGTCTACGCGGCCTCGCACGAGGGTGCCCGACACCTGGACGACGTCCTCGCGCGCCGCACCAGGGTCTCGATCGAGGCCTGGGACCGGGGGGTCAGCACCGCCCCCCAGGCCGCCGCGCTGATGGCGGGAGTGCTGGGGTGGAGCACTGAGCAGACCGCCAAGGAGGTCTCGCACTACCTGGCACGGGTCGAGGCCGAGCGAGAGTCCCAGCAGATGCCCGACGACGAGACGGCGGACTCGGCCCGCCTGGGGGCACCGGAGATCGTGCCGCTCGCCTGAGCCTGGTCACGGGGCTGCGCAGATGCCCAGCCGGTCACCTACGCTTCGTGCATGAGTACGAGCAGCGCCACCGACCTGCTGGATTTCAGGCTCGACCAGGTCGCGGTCGGCCGGCTGCTGACGCGCGTCGTCGCGGCCCCCGACGCCGACACGGTGCCCAGCCGCAGTCCCTTCGGCCAGCTGCTGGCGCAGGTGCCGCAGTCGACCACCGACGACGTGGTGCTCGCTGTGACGCAGGCGCGCGCCGTGCAGCGCGGGTGGGCGGCCCTACCGGTGCAGGAGCGGTGCGCCGTGCTGCTGCGCCTGCACGATCTCGTCCTGGCGCGGCAGTCGCAGGCGCTGGACCTGATCCAGTTGGAGAGCGGGAAGGCCCGCGCGCACGCCTACGAAGAGGTGGCCGACGTCGCCCTGGTGTGCCGGCACTACGGCCGTCGCGGGGCCGGCTACCTGGCTGGCAGGCACCGCGCCGGGATGGTTCCGCTGCTGTTCGACACCACCGAGGAACGCCGTCCCCAGGGCGTGGTCGGGGTCATCGCCCCCTGGAACTACCCGCTCACCCTGGCTGTCTCCGACCTGTTGCCGGCCCTGGTGGCAGGCAATGCGGTGGTGCTCAAGCCCGACTCCCAGACGCCCCTGACCGCGCTGTGGGCCGCCGACCTGCTGCAGCAGGCGGGGCTGCCCGCGGGGGTGCTGCAGATCGTGGTGGGCCCCGGACCGGAGATCGGGCCAGCACTGGTGGACCAGGTGGACTACGTCTGCTTCACCGGCTCCACCGCGACCGGCAGGACCGTCGCGACGCAGGCGGCGGCGCGGCTGGTGGGCTCCTCCCTCGAGCTCGGCGGGAAGAACACGTTCTACGTCGCGCAGGACGCGCCGGTCGACCTGGCCGCGGAGTGTGCCGTGCGCTCGGTGTTCGCCAGCGCCGGCCAGCTGTGCGTGTCGATGGAACGGCTGGTGCTGCACGAAGACGTCAAGGACCGCTTCCTGGAGGCGTTCCTCGGCCGGGTCGCCAGGATCCGCCTCGGGGCGGGGCTGGACTACGGCTCGGACATGGGGTCCCTGGTCGGGCCGGCGCAGCTGGAGACGGTGACGCGGCACGTCGAGGACGCCGTCGCCAAGGGCGCCACCGTGCTGGCCGGCGGAAAGCCCCGTCCGGACGTGGGGCCGCTGTTCTTCGAGCCGACGGTGCTGGCGGACGTGCCGGTGAGCGCCGCCTGCTACGCCGAGGAGACCTTCGGCCCAGTGGTGTCGGTCTACACGGTGGCCGACGACGACGAGGCGGTCGCCCTGGCTAACGGCACCGCCTACGGCCTGAACGCCGCTGTCTGGACCAGCGACACGGGTCGAGGGCGGCGGATCGCCCGACGGATCGAGGCGGGCACCGTCAACGTCAACGAGGGCTACCTGGCCACGTGGGCCTCGATGGGCGCGCCGATGGGCGGCATGAAGGCCTCTGGCATCGGCCGCCGGCACGGCAGCGAGGGCATCACCAAGTTCACTCAGTCGCAGACGATCTCGGTGCAGCGCGGCGCCTCGATGGGAATCGGCCTCGGGCGGCTGTTCGACCTGCCCGCACAGACCTGGACCACGACGCTCACGGTCTCTCTCAGGGCGATGAAGTCGCTGGGCATGAGGTGAGTCCGCCCGCGCCGCCGCAGAGCCGGCACGACCACGACGTGGTCATCGTCGGCTCAGGGTTCGGCGGCTCCGTGGCCGCCCTGCGGCTGAGCGAAAAGGGTTACGACGTCGTGGTGTACGAGGCCGGGCGGCGCTTCGCCGACAGCGACCTGCCCAGGACCTCGTGGAACCTGCGCAGCTTCCTGTGGGCGCCCGCGTTGCGCCTGTACGGGATTCAGCGCATCCACAAGCTGCCCGACGTGCTGGTCCTGGCCGGGGCGGGGGTGGGTGGCGGCTCGCTCAACTACGCGAACACGCTGTACGTGCCGCCGGCAGCCTTCTTCGCCGACCGGCAGTGGGCCGGGGTCACCGACTGGCAGGACGAGCTCGCGCCGCACTACGACCAGGCCTCGCGCATGCTCGGCGTGGTGACGAACCCTTGCGACGGCCCGGTCGAGCAGATCATGCGCGAGGTCGCCGACGACATGGGAGTGGGCTCCACCTTCGCCAAGACCCGCGTCGGCGTCCTGTTCGGGGACGACGCGACCGGCCAGGGAAGGCAGGTGCCCGACCCCTACTTCGGTGGTGCGGGGCCCCGGCGAACCACCTGCACCGAGTGCGGCTCCTGCATGACGGGCTGCCGGGTGGGAGCCAAGAACACGCTGGTCAAGAACTACCTGGCGCTCGCGGAGCGGCTCGGTGCGCGGATCGAGCCGATGCGGACCGTGGTGGACGTTCGACCGCTCGAGAAGGGCTCGGACGCAGCCGGTTTCGCAATCACCACCCGGCGCACGGGTGGCAGGGGCCGGGGCGCTCGCGAACGCACCGTCACCGCACAGCACGTGGTGCTGGCCGCGGGGACCTGGGGCACGCAGACCCTGCTGCACGACCTGCGCCGCCGCGCGAGCCTGCCCCGGTTGTCGGCGCGGCTCGGACACCTCACCAGGACCAACTCCGAGGCGCTGCTCGGTGCCCTGGTGCCGAAGGTCGACCCGGTGCAGGACCTGTCCAAGGGCATCGCCATCACCTCCTCCTTCCAACCCGACGCCGACACCCACATCGAGAACTGCCGCTACGGAGCAGGATCCAACGCCATGGGGCTGCTGGGTACGCTGCTGGTGGACGGGGGCAGGCGCTCGCCCCGGTGGGTCGGGTTCCTCGCGCAGGCGGCTCGGAGTCCGCGGGAGCTGGCCGTGGCCACCTCGGTACGGCGGTGGAGCCAACGCACCGTGATCGGGCTGGTCATGCAGAGCCTGGACAACTCGATCGTGGTCGAGGGACGCGAGCGCCGGCTCGGCTCCGGGGTGCGCTTGACGTCCCGGCAGGGTCACGGCGAGCCGAACCCGTCGTGGATCCCCGCGGGGCACAGCGCCATCCGTGGCATCGCCAGCAGGCTCGGACGCAGGCTGGGCCAGCAGGGGCACGCCGGTGGCTCGCTCGGGGACCTGTTCGACGTCCCGATGACGGCGCACTTCCTGGGCGGGTGCGCCATCTCGGCGGACGCCACCACCGGCGTGGTCGACGCCTACCACCGGGTGCACGGTCACCCCGGTGTCAGCATCGTGGACGGATCGACCATCTCGGCGAACCTGGGCGTGAACCCGTCACTGACCATCACCGCGCAAGCCGAGCGCGCCTTCTCGCTGTGGCCGAACAAGTCAGGGGTGGACCCGCGGCCGAGCCAGGCGCAGCCCTACCAGCGGCTGGATCCGGTGGCACCGGTACGCCCCGCGGTACCGGCAACTGCGCCGGCCGCCCTGCGCCTGACGAAGCCGCGCCTGGCGAAGCCGCGGTCTCCGGCCGCTCAGGGTCCGGTGCCGCCGGTCACGCGCTGACCTCGACGTCCTTCCAGAACGCCACCCGGTCGGTGACCGCTTCGGCGCCGTCGAGAGGCTCGGGGTAGAACCAGACCGCATCGGCGCTGCTGGCACCCTCGTGCTCGAGGGAGAGGTACGAGGCAGTCCCCTTCCAGGGGCAGACCGACTGGGTCTGCGACGGGCGCAGCACGTCCTCGCGCAGCGATGCGCGCGGGAAGTAGTGGTTTCCCTCCACCACCACCGTGTCGTCGGACTCGGCGATCGTCAGGCCGTTCCAGGTTGCCGTGGGCATGGTGTGCCTCCTCGTTGGTCGTGCGGGCTCGTACCGGGGCACAACGCCTCGCACGAGCCATTCGATGCCCGGCGGCTCACGCGTCCGGGACGAGGACCTTTCCCGGGCTCGGCTCGTCCCGCCAGGAACGCCACAACGCGGCGTAGGAACCGTCAGCGGCCACCAGCTCGTCGTGGGTGCCGAGCTCGGTGATCCGCCCGTCCTCCACGACCGCGACCCGGTCCGCGTCGTGCGCGGTGTGCAGGCGGTGTGCGATCGCCACCACCGTGCGGCCCTGCAGCACCGCTGACAGCGAGCGCTCCAGGTGTCGGGCCGCGCGCGGGTCGATGGAGGACGTTGCCTCGTCCAGCACCAGGGTGTGGGGGTCCGCCAGCACCAGCCGCGCGAGCGCGAGCTGCTGCGCCTGGGACGGGGTGAGGGTGTGCGCCCCCGAGCCGACCTTGGTGGACAGCCCCTCGGGCAGGGCCTGGACCCACTCGCGCGCGTCGACGGCCTCGAGCGCGGCGAGCATCTCGCTCTCGTCCGCGTCCGGGGTGGCGAGCTCGAGGTTCTGGGCGAGGGTGCCCACGAAGACGTGGTTCTCCTGGCTCACCAGAGCGACCTCCCGGTGCAGGCTCGCCAGCGGCAGCCCCACGATCGGGACGCCCCCGACATCGACGGTGCCGGCCGTGGGCGGGTGGATCCCTGCCAACAGCTTGCCCAGCGTCGACTTCCCGGCCCCGGAGGGTCCGACCACGGCCAGTCGCTCCCCGTGCCGCAGCACCAGGTCCACCCCGTGCAGCACGTCCTGACCCTCGCGGTAGGCGTACCGCACGCCGGTGGCCCTCAGGTCTTGCCCCTGCGGGGTCAGACCGTGCTCGGCCCGGTCGGGTGGCACCTCGTCGATGCCGATCATCCGGGACAGCGCGACGGCGCCTACCTGGAGCTCGTCCAACCACTCCACCAGCTCGGCGATCGGCTCGATCATCCGGACCGCGAACAGCGACACGGCCGTGACCTGGCCGATGGTGACCTCGACCCCCCACGCGGGACCGTAGGCCAGCAGCAGGCCGCCCCAGCCCACGGCGACGGCGGCCGGAAGCTGGTAGGAGAAGTCGATCACCGGGTACCAGCGGGTGCGCAGGGCGAGGGTGTAGCGCTCGGAGACCAGGCACCAGCGCAACGCGTCGTCGATGACGGTGCGGCGCTGCGCCCCCAGGTCGAGCGCGTCTACCGTGCGGGCACCGTCGACCGTCTCGGTGATCGCGCCGTTCAGGCTCGAGTACGCGGCACCCTCGCGCTGGTAGCCCGGTCCCGCCCTGCGCAGGTACCACCGGGTGGACACCCACAGGAGCGGGATCCCCGCCAGCAGCGACAGCGCCAGGACCGGGCTCGCCAGGAACGCCCCGACCAAGGTGAGGACGGTGGCGACGGCCGCCACCAGCATCCGGGGCACCGCGAAGCGCACCGACCACGAGATGGCCTCGACGTCGTTCGTGGTGCGGGCGACCAGGTCCCCGGTCCCGGCCCGTTCGACGGTCGACAGCGGCAGGGTCATCACCCCGTGCATGAAATCCTCACGCAGCCTGGCGAACACCCGTTCGCCCAGCACCATGGCCGAGCGCTTGGCCAGCCAGGTGAAGAGCGTCTCCGCGAGCAGGAACACGGCCAGCGCCAGCACCAGCCTGTCGATCAGACGGGTCGTGACCGTCCCGGTGGCCACCAGGTCGACGAGCCTTCCGACCAGCAGCGGACCGGCCAGCCCGGCGGCGGACGCCAGAGCGAACAGCCCTACGGTGGCGCCCAGCCCGCCACGGTGACGGGAGAGCAGCATCACTGCATGGGCACGGGTCTGTGCGGACCCGGCGACGGGCAGCTTGCCGGTGCTCATGGTGGCGGTGCTCATGCGTCCTCCCCTCGGTTGACGGTGTCGCGGTAGCAGGCGCCGACCGCGTCGTCGCGGCGCAGCAGCTCGTGGTGGGTACCGGTCCCCAGCACCCGGCCGTCCGGTCCGAGCAGCTGCACGGTGTCGGCACGGTCGAGCAGCAGCGGGCTCGCGCTGACCACCACAGTGGTACGCCCGGACCGCGCGGTCGCCAGGCGGTCGGCGATGGCGGCCTCGGTGTGCGCGTCGACGGCGCTGGTCGGCTCGACCAGCACCAGGGTCTCCGCGTCCGTCAGGAGCGCCCGGGCCAAGGACAGCCGTTGGCGCTGGCCGCCGCTGAGGGACCGGCCGCGTTCGGTGACGACGTCGTCGAGCCCACGCGGCAAGCTCTCCAGCACGTCGTGCGCGGCGGCGGTGTGCAGCGCCGCGTGCAGCTCGGCGTCCGTGTGCCGGCCCGCCGGGTCCAGCTGGCTGCGGACCCACCCGGTGAACAGCCTGGGGTCGGAGTCGGCCAGGACGACCCGGCGGCGCAGCTCCTGCCGAAGAAGCTGGTCCACCCGGACGCCGCCGAGCAGGGCGTGCTCGTCGCCCGGTACGTCGTCGGTCAGACGGGCCAGCCGCTCGGCCACCGCTGCGGAGTCCGAGGGCGAGGCGCTGACCAGTGCGGTGATCAGGCCGGGCGCGACGTCCACGCCGCTGGCGGGGTCGGCCAGCCGTGGCTGCGACTCGGGAGAGCGGGCCGGGCGGTCCGGCTCGGTGAGGGAGGACGGGACCTGCAGGACCCCGAGGATGCGGGTGGACGCGACCCGGCCGCGGGTCGCCTTCTGCAGCATCTCGGTGGCCGTGCGCAGCGGTTGCACCAAGAACGCCGCGTAGCCGTAGAACGCCACCAGCTCGCCCGCGGTGATCTGCCCGGCGGCCGCGAACCGGGCGCCCAGCCAGACCACCAGCACCACGAAAGCCCCCGGCAGGAACACCTGCAGCGCGTCGAGCGTCGCCTGCACGCCGGCCAGCCGCACGCCGGCGCTGCGGACCTGCTGGGACTGGTCGGTGTAGCGCCGCAGGAAGACCTTCTCGCCACCGATGCCCCGCAGCACCCGCAGGCCCGCCACCGTGTCCGAGCCGAGAGTCGTCAGGGCGCCCTGGGTCTCGCGCTGGGTCGTCTGCGCCTTCTGCAACGGCTTGACCACCAGCGCGAGCGCGCCGGTCATCACAGGCACCCCCAGCGCCACGACCACACCGAGCGTCACCGAGGTGCGCAGGAGCAGGACCACCACCAGCAGGTAGGAGACGATCGAGCCGACGAACCGGGCGGTGACGTCGTAGACGTCGCCCAGCCGGATCGCATCGGAGGCGACCGTCGCCACGACCTCACCCGTGGGCAGCGTCCGGGGCAGGGCCACCCCGCTGCGGGAGGCATGGTGCCCCACGACCTGCGAGGACACCAGCGCCCCCTGCACCCAGTTCCAGACCGCTAGCCAGTGCCGCATCGTCCCCGACGTCGCCTGCAGTACCGCCAGGGCCACCAGCACGCCCACCCAGAGCCACAGCACCGGCGAGACGGGCGAGGTGCCTGCGCCCCCGGATCCGGCCGCCGTGCCAGACGCAGGGCCGATCCCAGCGTCGATCGCCCGGCCGATGGCGTAGGGGACCAGCGCCTGGCAGACCATCCAGATGGTTCCCGCCACCGCCCCGCCGACCAGCGTCCAGCGCTGCCTGCGGGCGAGCCAGAGCATGTAGGAGACGGGCGTGCGAGCGGCGCCCGTGGGCATGACGAGCTCGTCGCGGGGATTCCACGGGGTGCTCAGGTCGAGCCGGCGAAGGAGAGGTGACACGTCGGTCGACGGTACGCGGGCAGGGCGCCGGAGCCGAATGCATTACCACCGGCCTGCTCCGATGGTGGCAGGGCTCCGTCGGTGGCGCTGCTCAGTCGGTGGCACTGCTCCATCGGCCAGCGGCTCGCGGCGGCACCGGAACGCCGGTCTACCGTGGGCAGGTGCTGCGAACCGCCCTGCGCCCGAAGTGGCTGGCCCTCCTGGCCCTGGCCCTGGTGCTGGCATCGGGGTTCGCCTGGCTGGGCACCTGGCAGCTGGACCGCTCCCGCGCCGGGGCGCAGACCACCGACCGGGTGCAGCCGGCTGACCCGGTACCGCTGCGGTCCGTGCTGGCCCCGCAGGAGCCGCTCACCGGGGAGGCCGCGCGCGCCGTCGTCGTGGTCACCGGCCGTCTCGAGGGGCCGCCGTTGCTGGTGCGCGACCGGGTGCAGGACGGCAGGGGCGGGTACTGGGTGCTGGCTGCGATGGTGGTGGACCCGGACCCGGACCCGGACCCGGACCCGGACCCGGACCCGGACTCGGCCCCCGCCGCAGCCCCAGCCCCGGACCCGGCCCCCGCCGCAGCCCCTGACTCAGACGTCCGCCCGGACGCAGGCCCGGCGCGGCTGCCCGTCGTGCTGGGCTGGTTGCCGGCCGGCGAGGCCGTCGACCAGGACCGGCTGCCGCAGGGCGAGCTGTCGGTAACCGGCCGGTTGCGTCCCTCCGAGGCGCCGGCCGGGCCGCCGTCCGAGGGTGAGGTGGGCGCTGTGAGCTCGGCGGACCTGGTGAACCTGTGGGGGGCGCCGGTGTACTCCGCCTACCTGCTGGCCGGGTCGCAAGCGGCTGCTGCTGCGAACGTGACGCCCGTCCCGCCACCCCCGGACGCCGAGGGGAACGGCTTCATCCTGCACAATCTGTCCTACGCCCTGCAGTGGTGGGCATTTGCGGGCTTCGCCGTGTTCCTGTGGTGGCGAACGGTCCGCGACGAGCACCTGCACCCGCAGGACGACGCAGCCGAGCCTGTCAGGAGCACCAGAGCGTGAGCAGGTCAGACCAGGACGCAGCAGCCGACACCGCCACGGCAGCGAGCGGGGCCGCCGGCCGCCCCCCCCGCGCCCTGGCCGGCGCACTGAGTCGCTACCGGGTGATGGCCTTCGTCACCGGTGGCTTCCTGCTGCTGCTCTGCCTGGAGATGGTGCTGAAGTACGTGCTGCGGCTGAACGGGGACGAGGCGGTGCTCGGCGACTGGATCGCCATCGTGCACGGGTGGATCTACGTGCTGTACCTGGTGACCGTGGTGGACCTGTGGTCGAGCCTGCGCTGGCGGTTCGGTCGGTTGCTCGCGCTGATCGCGGCAGGTGTGGTCCCGCTGCTCTCGTTCTGGGCCGAGCGCCGCACCACCTCCGACGTGCGCGCGCTGATGGCCCAGCGCGGCGAGCTCTGAGCAGCCGCACTAGCCTCGTGCCATGACTGCCGTGCCTGAATCCGGGTCGAGCCCCCAGACCGACACCAGCACGTCCCAGCGCCCTGTCCTGGTCGTCGACTTCGGGGCCCAGTACGCCCAGCTGATCGCCCGCCGCGTCCGCGAGGCCGACGTGTACTCCGAGATCGTCCCCTGCACGATGCCGGTGGAGGCGATGCTGGCCAAGGACCCCGCGGCGATCATCCTGTCCGGTGGTCCGTCCTCGGTGTACGCCGAGGGGGCCCCGGCCGTGGACGCTGCGCTCTTCGAGGCGGGGGTGCCTGTGCTGGGCATCTGCTACGGCTTCCAGGCGATGGCGCTCGCGCTGGGTGGCGACGTGGCCCGCACCGGGTTGCGCGAGTACGGCGGCACCCAGGTCGACATCGGCGACGACGACGCCTCCACCACGGTGCTGATGTACGGGCAGCCGCGCCAGCAGAGCGTGTGGATGAGCCACGGTGACGCGGTGCACGCTGCGCCCGAAGGCTTCGCGGTGACGGCGTCCACCCCCGGTGCGCAGGTCGCGGCCTTCGAGAACGCGGAGCGCAACCTGTACGGCGTGCAGTGGCACCCGGAGGTCAAGCACTCCACCTTCGGCCAGCAGGTGCTGGAGAACTTCCTGCACCGCGGCGTCGGGCTGGGCCGGGACTGGACCACCGACAACGTGATCGACGAGCAGGTGGTGCGGATTCGGGCACAGGTCGGCACAGCGCGGGTGATCTGCGGGCTCTCCGGCGGCGTGGACTCGGCCGTGGCGGCCGCGCTGGTGCACCGGGCCGTCGGCAACCAGCTCACTTGCGTCTTCGTCGACCATGGGCTGCTGCGCGCCGGCGAGGCCGAGCAGGTGGAGCGCGACTACGTGGCGGCGACCGGGGTGGACCTGGTCGTGGTCGACGCGGCGCAACAGTTCCTGCAGGCGCTGGAGGGGGTGACCGACCCCGAGACCAAGCGCAAGGTGATCGGCCGCGAGTTCATCCGCAGCTTCGAGGGCGCAGCCAGGGACCTGGTTGCCCGGGCGCACGAGAGCGCCGAGCACGGGCAGGGTGAGGACGTGCGGTTCCTGGTCCAGGGAACCTTGTACCCGGACGTGGTCGAGTCCGGCGGGGGTTCGGGGGCGGCGGTCATCAAGAGCCACCACAACGTCGGGGGCCTGCCGGACGACCTCGAGTTCGAGCTGGTCGAGCCGCTGCGGACGCTGTTCAAGGACGAGGTCCGGGCCGTGGGCGCCGAGCTGGGCCTGCCCGACGGCATCGTGTGGCGCCAGCCGTTCCCTGGCCCCGGGCTGGGCATCCGCATCATCGGAGAGGTGACCGCCGAGCGGTTGGCGACGCTGCGCGAGGCCGACCAAATCGTGCGCGCCGAGCTCACCGCGGCGGGTCTGGACCGCGACATCTGGCAGTGCCCCGTGGTGCTGCTCGCCGACGTGCGCAGCGTGGGCGTCCAAGGGGACGGACGCACGTACGGCCACCCGGTGGTGCTGCGGCCGGTGTCATCGGACGACGCCATGACCGCCGATTGGTCGCGCCTGCCCTACGACCTGCTGGCGCGGATCTCCACGCGCATCAGCAACGAGGTCGAGGGTGTCAACCGGGTCGTGCTGGACGTGACGAGCAAGCCGCCGGGCACCATCGAGTGGGAGTAGACCACCAGCCCCGGTGCGCGGTGGACCGTTCCGCCCTGCTTGGCCACGGTATATGTCATTCCGACGCGCGTTCGTGGGTGGCGCCGGCTGTGGCACCTCGCGGCAGGTCGGGGCCGCCGTACCAGTCCACGATCATGATCGTCGCGTCGTCGCGCAGGTTGTCACCCGTGGCGTTGAGCACGGCATGGGTCAGGATCTGGACCGCCTCACGCGGGTGAAGGTCTGCGACCTGCTCGAGCAGGGCGCGGACGTCTGCCTCGGCTGCGTTGCGGTCGAGCATCCCGTCGGTGAGCAGCACCAGGCGATCACCTGCTTCCAGGCAAAGCGCTTGGCGTTGGTAACTGACGTCGGGGAGGATCCCGAACGGCGGGTCGGCCGCAAGCGCGACGTCGGTGACCCGCCTGTCGCGGACGACCAGCGGCGGAACGTGCCCGGCGTTGACGACCTGGCAGGTGCCGGTGGCCAGGTCAACGCGGACCAGCTGGCCGGTGACGAATTCACCGGATCGGGCGTGCTCGGTCAGGGCGTTGTGGGCGGCCTGTGCCTGCTCGAGGATCCCTGCGTCGGCGCGGCGGCTGTTGCGCAGGCTGGCGACCGTCAACGTCGCCAGCTGCGCTGCATGGACGCCGTGCCCCATCGCGTCGGTGATCGACAGGTGCAGGGTGTCGCGGTCCAACGAGAAGTCGAAGGTGTCTCCACCCGCGTCGTGCGCGGGCACCTGCCAACCGGCCAGGGTGAAGTTCGTGGCCTCACAGGTGTAGGAACCCGGCAGCAGCCGCCGCTGGATCTCCGCCTGCAAGGACAGCGGCACGCTGCGCTGCCCCCACTCGTACAGGTCGGTGTAGCGGCGGTCCGCGATCACGACGTAGGCCAACGCGTGTGCGGCTTCCGCCAGGTACGCCATCGTCTGCTCATCGGGCGCTTCCGCCAACAGCAGCTCCAGCACCCCGACCGCCTCGCCGCGGGCCGTCACCGGCGCCCACACCCACATCTGATGATCGACCTCGCGGACCTGCACCTGCTGCGTGCGCAGCGCCAGTCCGGTCTCGGTGCCCTCGATCGGCACCGACTCCGGCGCCTCGCGAGCCACGGGTGGCTGGCCGGGCGGCTGCGCTCGAGCCAGACGAGCCAGCGTGCCCCCCAGCAGGTCGGCGATCAGGAAACTCACCTCGGCTGCGCCCACTCGGGAGGCAAGCTCCGCCGCAAGAACCTCGACACCGCCCATCGGCGGGGCGGCCTCGACCCCTCGGAGCAAGGCTCGGAGATCGAACCTGAGAGCATCTGGCATGGGATGCAGCGTAGGTGACGTTCCTCGCGATCTCGTTCGGGACGTGAAAGCACCCATTCGCGGGCGCCGGCCCTGCGGCGGGCCGTAGGTTCGACCTCACGGCGGCACACGTCGTTGCTGTCGCCCTCCGCGGCGGCTCGGTACGTCAGGGAGCAGAAGGTGACCGACGCTGGGGAGCGGGGCGGCGGCCGACAGAGAGCGTCCGCGGTGGCGGGACTCGTCCTCGTCTGTCTGGCCTGCGCCGGTGGACTGTGGGTGCTGCGAGACGACCGCACCGCGCTCTCTGCGCTGTCGAACGCCTGGTTGACCGCGAGCGCGCTGGTCTTCGTCGCCGCAGCCGCTCGGCGGGCGCGACGCAGCGTCGGTCGTCAGCGCAGAGGCTGGTGGTTGTTCTGCGCTGCAGGCGCCGCCTTTGCGGTGGGCCAGTCAGCCTGGGCGGTCCTGCAGGTGCAGCTCGGGAGCGAGGTCCCCTTCCCGCACGTGCCGGAGCTCTTCTTCTTCGCCGAGCTCCCTCTCGCGGCCGGTGGCGTGCTCTGCTTCGCCAGATGCAGGTGGGGCGGCGTCTCGCGCCTGCGCACCGTCGTCGACGGGCTCCTGGTGGCGACTGCGCTGCTGCTCATCAGCTGGAGCACTGCGTTGGGCGCCTGGTATGAGGTTCACGCGATCGCCGGGATCCTGGCCCTGGTCGTGGGTGTCGCGTTCCCTGTGGCGCACGTGGTCGTGGTGACCCTCGTGGTCATCGTCGTGGCCGGTAACGGTGCCAAGGCCAACATCGATCTCGCTCTCGTCGGGCTGGGCCTGGTTATCTCGGCCCTCGCCTACGGCGAGTTCGGGGCCCTGACGGCAACCGGCCGGTACTACACCGGCCACCCCGTCGACGTCGCGTGGGTGCTCGGCTTCGGTCTCATGACGCTCGGCGCCCTGGCGGGCCCAGGACAGCCGGACGCGCTGCGGGTAGCATTCCGGTCCGCCGTCTCCGGGACGCTCGCCGGGATCGCCCCCGTCCTGCTGACCGGAGCGGCCCTGCTGGAGCAGAGCGTGCGACTGCTCCGGGGTGCGGAACCGCGGGCGATCGTGCTGTGGACAGGCGCCGTCCTGGTGGCGCTGCTCCTGCTGCGGCAGGTGCTCTCGCAGCGGGAGAACGTCGCGCTGGCACACGAGCTCAAGCGCAAGGTGTCCGACCGCACCAGCGAGCTCGTCGGGAGCGAGCAGCGTTGGCGGCTGTTGTTGGAGTCCTCCGGCGAGGGCATCTACGGCATGGACCCGAGCGGCACCTGCACGTTCGTGAACGAGGCAGCATGCACCATGCTCGGCCTGCAGGCCGACGACCTGCTCGGACGATCGGTGCATGAGGTGATCCACCACAGCCGGAGCGACGGCTCGCCCCACCTCGCAGCGGACTGCACGGTGTTGCGCAGCCTCACCCACGGCGAGAACCGCCGGGTGGAGGGCGAGATCCTGTGGCGTCCGGACGGCTCGTCCTTCCCCGTGGAGCTCAGCGCCCGTCCGACCGTGCAGGGGGGCGACCTCACGGGGGCAGTGGTCACCTTCAACGACATCAGCACGCGCTTGGCCGTCCAGCAGGAGGTGGAGCACCGCGCGCTCCACGACGCGCTCACCGGGTTGCCCAACCGCACGCTGGTCCTGGACCGGCTGGAGCACGGGGTGCTGCGCGCAATGCGCTCGGGTAGCTGCGCCAGCCTGATGATCATGGACCTGGACGGCTTCAAGGACATCAACGACAAGCACGGGCACCCGGCCGGGGACATGGTGCTGCAGGCGGTCGCCCGCCGGTTGACCCGGGTGGGGCTGCTGCGCGCGCAAGACACGGTGAGCCGGCTCGGCGGCGATGAGTTCGCCTTTGTGCTGCCCGATCTGGCTCGGGCAGCAGACGCACTGGAGGTGGCAGAACGGGTCTCGGCCGCGGTCAACGAGCCGATCCACGTCGGTGCGGAGGTGTTCCAGATCAGCTCGAGCATCGGCGTCGCGGTTTGCCCGGACGACGGCTCGGACCCGACGACGCTGGTCCAGCGTGCCGACGTGGCCATGTACGTCGCCAAGGCCGGGGGCGGTGGGTGGTCCAGGTACACCGCCGCTGAAGACGCGGCACGGCTGGCACGCAAGCAGCTGGTGGAGGAGCTGCGCTCGTCGATCGCAGCGGGTGGTCTGCACCTGCACTACCAGCCGGTCGTGGACCTGCGCGGGAGCGAGATCATGCACGTGGAGGCCCTGTGCCGGTGGCAGAGCCCGAGCTCAGGCACGGTGCCGCCCGAGGTGTTCATACCGCTCGCGGAGTCCAGCAACCTGATCCTGGCGCTGACCCAGGAGGTGCTGCGCCAGGCGCTGGAGCAGAGCCGGCGGTGGCGCCGCGACGGGCTGACAGTACCTGTGGCAGTGAACGTCTCAGCCCAGACTCTGGGCGATCCTCGGCTGATGGAGACGCTCGAGGAGTGGCATGTGGGCCACGAACCGGCTGGACCGCTGGAGATCGAGGTGACCGAGAGCGCGGTCATGAGCGACTCCGCCGCGGCGCTGGTGGTGCTGGAGCGGCTGGTCGCGCAGGGGGTGCGCATCGCCATCGACGACTTCGGCACCGGGTACTCCTCGCTCGCTCAGCTCAAGCGGCTGCCCGTGCACAGCGTCAAGGTGGACCGCAGCTTCGTGCAGGACCTGACCAAGGACGACCGGGACGCCTCCATCGTGCTGTCGATCATCCAGCTGGGTCACACCCTCGGCCTGACGGTCGTGGCCGAGGGCGTGGAGACCGGCGCAGCGGCGGCTCGGCTGCTGCGGCTGGGCTGCGACCTCGCTCAGGGCTGGCACTACGGCCGGCCGGCACCGCCTGAGGAGGTCACCGAGCTGCTCGTGGAACGGCGGAGGTCACGCGCGGTGGGCGCCACCGATCAGGCTGGTCGGTGAAGCAGCCGTCCAGCCTGCAGGTCGGGGTCGTGGACGTATCACGTCATGGACGTATCAGGAGGCATGCACCGTCACCGGCTCGTCGCGGCTGCCGGCCCGCACGCTGTCCACCAGGTGCTCGTCTGGTCCCACCCAGGCGCCGTCCCAGACCACCGAGCGCGTCAGCCGCCCCTGCACGTCGGCGCCGGCGCCCACCACCGGTTCTCCACCGCTGGTGTGCAGGTTGGCGGCCAGGTACTCACGGGGGGCCCCGCAGTCGATGGCAGTGCCGGTGAAGTGGCTGAGCTGCAGGCGCCCTTCGGCGTGCTCGGCGGCCCACAGCACCTCGTACAGGCCCGTCGGCTCCGGTCGCAGCCGGGCGACGGCCTCGGCGGTGAGCAGGCAGGCGCCCAGGTAGCGCCAACCCCCGGCGACGTCGGCGAAGTCGGCGGTCCTCGATCGGGTAGGCTGCACCAGCAGGCGCGACGCTGAGCCGTCCCACCCGTCGAGCAAGCCGTCCAGCAGTCCGCCGGTGGGACCCGGCTGCGTGTCGGCTGCGCCAGCCAGGTAGCTGTCGCCGTTGACCAGCAGCACGTGCCGCCCGTCGACCCAGGACCGCAGCGCCCCCAGCGCCCCCGCCGTACCCAGGGCATACGGATCCTCTACCGAGACGTGTGCACGGCCTTCCAGGTGCTCCGTGATCTGCGCGGCCAGGTAGTGCGCGTTGACCGCCAGCTTCGCCGGCCCCTGGCCGGTGTGCGCCTCGACGCAGGCCAGCGCCCGGTCGAGCAGCGGCACGCCGCCGACGGGGCACAGGGGCTTGGGCCGCAGCAGCGTCAGGGGACGGAGCCGCGTCCCGCTGCCGGCGGCCAGTACCACGCCCGCGAGCCCCCTGGGCGTCCGCTCGTCGACCCGGACGTCCGGTCCGCTCACGCCTTCTCGAGCAGCCGGCTGGCGCCGGCCGAGGGCTGTCGGGCGGCTTCCAGGACCTGGAGGATCTCGCGCGTCGGCCCGTCAGCGTCCGGCAGCTCGTCCACCCGCATCCACCGGTGGTCCTTCGCCTCGCCTCCGACACGCACCTCGGGCTCGTGGTCGACCTCCAGCCGGTAGATGACGTCGACACGACGTACCCGGGCGTTGACCATGCACGTCACTGGGAGACCGACCTCGATGCGCAGGCCCGTCTCCTCGAAGACCTCACGCGCCACACCCTGGGCAGGACGTTCACCACGGTCCAGCAGCCCTCCAGGCAGGCTCCATCCGAGCCGGTGCGGCTGGCGCAAGAAGAGGACGCGGTCGCCGTGCTCGATCGCGACGACAGCACCCACGGTGAACGACGGGGTGCCGGCACGCACCATCGAACGACGCACGGGCGCAGGCATCTTGCGGAAGGCCAGCAGCGCGGCCGTGTAGCCGCGGCGGCGGACGTCGGCGGCCAGTGACATGCCCTCACAGTACGCGGAGACCAGCACGGCGTCAGCCGCGTGCACCGCACTAGGTTGTGGCAGATGAGCCAGCAGACCCCGGCGAGGCGGCAGCGCCTGGCCGCGTACGCCGTCGTGGTGCGCGCGGACCACATCCTGCTCTCGCAGCTCTCGCACCGCACCGGTTGGCCAGGGGCGTGGACCCTACCGGGTGGGGGGATCGACCACGGCGAGCACCCGCGCGACGCAGTGGTGCGCGAGGTCTACGAGGAGACCGGGCTCGCGGTCGAGGTCGGCCCGCTGCTGGACGTCGACTCGATCCACTTCACCGGGCGCGCGCCCGCCGGGACCCTGGAGGACTACCACTCGGTGCGGCTGGTCTACATCGGGGAGATCCAGAGCACGGCGGTCCCAGCTGTGCAGGAGCTGGACGGCAGCACGTCCGCAGCGGCGTGGTTGCCCCTGGAGGGCGTCCGTTCGGGGCAGTACGACCTGACCTCGCTGGTGCACTTCGCCCTCGGACTGCTCTGAGCGAGAACGAATCTCAGCTCCGGGCGGAGCGCCCGACCAGTGTCTGCCTGTCGTGCAGCCTGGGCCGGGGCTCCAGGCTGGACAGCCCGTTCCAGGCGAGGTTCACCAGATGGGCGGCCACGTCCTGCTTCTTGGTCCTGGGTGAGTCGACCCACCACTGGCCGGTCAGGGCGACCATGCCCACCAACATCTGGGAGTACATCGGCGCGAAGGTGGTGTCGAGGCCGTTGCGCTGGAAGGCCGAGGCAAGGATGTGCTCCACCTGCGTGGCGACGTCGGAGATCAGGCTGGCGAACGAGCCGCTGGCGCCGGTCACGGGGGAGTCGCGCACCAGGATCCGGAACCCGTCGGTGGAGCCCTCGATGTAGTCGAGCAGGCCCAGGGCGGCGCGTTCGGCGAGCACCCGAGGGTGGGCAGGGGCTGCCAGCGCGCCGGTGATGGAGGCCAGCAGGCTGGAGATCTCCCGGTCGACGACGACCGCGTACAGCCCTTCCTTGCCACCGAAGTGCTCGTAGACCACCGGCTTGGACACCTGCGCGCGGGCCGCGATCTCCTCGACGCTGGTGCCCTCGTATCCCTTCGCCGCGAAAAGCTCTCTGCCGACACGGATCAGCTGCTCGCGCCGCTCCTTGCCGGTCATGCGGGTACGCGCAGAGGCGGTCCTCGGGACGTCGGCGCTCACCTGTTCCTAGCCACCGGTGCCCGCGAGGCGCTGGGCCTTGCGGGCCGCGGCCTCCTCGCGCTTGGTGACGAAGCGGGTGGCCGTGGTGTCCAGGCCGGCCAGGAACTGCGACAGCTCGACGCGGGCCTGCTCCCCGCGCGGGCCGAGGTCCTCGCGGTCGAAGACGCGCCAGAACTTCAGCACCGGGCTCAGCACCTCGTCGTAGTGCAGCCGGAGGTCGTAGATCCCGGCCTTGGCGATGGCCAGGGAGTTGCGCGCGAAGCCGGGCATGGTGGCTCCCGGCATCTCGAAGTGCACGACCTCGTCGCGGATGGCCTCCATCGTCTCGTCCGGCTCCCGGTCAAAGGCCGCAGCCATGAGGTTGCGGTAGAAGACCATGTGCAGGTTCTCGTCCATGGCGATGCGGGAGAGCAGCTTCTCGGCGACGGGGCACCCCGTGGCCTTGCCGGTGTTGCGGTGGCTCACCCGTGTCGCCAGCTCCTGGAAGGAGACGTACGCCAGCGTCCTGAGCATCGACTTCTCGCCCGAGTCGTAGCCGGCCACCATGTGGATCATGCGCAGCTGCTCGAGGTTGACGGGGTCGACCCCACGGGTGACGACCAGGTAGTCGCGAATGGCGACGCCGTGGCGTCCCTCCTCAGCCGTCCAGCGACCCACCCACTCGCCCCACGCCCCGTTTCGCCCGAAGCGCTCGGTGATCTCGCGGTGATAGCTGGGCAGGTTGTCCTCGGTCAGGAGGTTGACGACCATCGCGGCCTTGGCGACCGGGTCGAGCTTGGAGTCGCCCGGCTCCCAGTCCTCCCCGCCGAGGAAGGCGAAGTCACGCCCCTGGCTCCAGGGAATGTAGTCGTGCGGCATCCAGTCGCGGGTCTGGGTGAGGTGTCGTTCGAGGTTCTCGGTGACCACGGGCTCCAGCTCGTGGAGCATCCGGGTCTGCAGGTCCGAGCGGTCATCGAGCGTGGTCACGGGTCCTCCAAGCAGCGGCTGACAGATCCTTACGCAACCGTAACCTACGAATCGCGAGCAACCAGCCGAACCTGGGGGACGGGCGCCACTTCGTACCCGCCGCGAGCGCTGGCAGACTGGGCACGCCTTCCCCTGTCGTCCAAAGGCAGGACAGCGGTCTTTGGAACCGCGAATCGAGGTTCGAATCCTCGCGGGGGAGCCCTGGAGCCGGCGGGTACAGTGTGCCCGCCCACTGCACCGCGCCCGATCTGCCGAGGAGATCTCCCGCGTGAGCTCGAGCCGTCCGGCCGCCGCCCTGGTCCTCGCCGCAGGTGAGGGAACCCGGATGAGGTCCTCGACCCCCAAGGTCCTGCACCCGCTGGCCGGTGTCAGCATGCTGGGGCACGCCGTCGCCGCCGTCCGCGCGCTGGAGCCCGAGCACCTGGTGCTGGTGGTGCGGCACGAGCGCGAGCGGGTGGCCGCCCACGCCCTCGACCTCGATGCCACGGCCGTTGTCGCCGACCAGGACGACATCCCCGGCACCGGCAGGGCAGTGCAGTGCGGCCTGGAGGCCCTGGACGCGGTCCGGGACGGGGCGCCGCTGTCGGGCACCGTGCTGGTGACCTACGGTGACGTGCCGCTGCTGACCGGATCCACCCTGGCCGACCTGGTGACGGCCCACGAGGCCGGCGGGCACGCGGTCAGCGTGATCACCGCGGTGGTGCCCGACCCTTCCGGGTACGGGCGCATCATGCGCGACGCGGACGGCCTCGTCACCGGGATCGTCGAGCACAAGGACGCTGACCCTGCCCAGCGCGCGATCGCCGAGATCAACTCCGGTCTGTACGCCTTTGATGCCCAGGTCCTGACGCGGGCTCTTTCTCAGGTGGGCCGGGCGAATGCACAGGGGGAGATGTATCTGACGGACGTGCTGCAGATCGCCAGGGCCGGCGGCGGCACGGTGTCGGCCCACCGCATCGACGACCTCTGGCAGACCGAGGGCGTCAACGATCGCGTCCAGCTGGCCCGGCTGGCTGCAGAACTGAACAGGCGGTTGATCGAGCACTGGATGCGCGAGGGCGTCACGGTGGTCGACCCGGCCAGCACCTGGATCGACGCGCACGTCCGGCTCGAGCGCGACGTCACGATCCTGCCGGGGGTGCAGCTGCACGGCAGCACCACGGTCGCCCAGGGCGCCACGATCGGCCCCGACACGACACTGACCGACTGCCGCATCGGCCCCGGCGCGAGCATCGTGCGTACCCACGGCGAGGGCGCGGTCGTCGGCGCACAGGCCAGCACCGGGCCCTTCAGCTTCCTGCGCCCGGGCACCAGACTCGGCGACAGGGGCAGGGTCGGTGCCTTCGTCGAGACCAAGAACGCCGTCATCGGCACCGGCTCCAAGGTCCCGCACCTGTCCTACGTGGGCGACGCCGAGATCGGCGACGGCGTCAACATCGGTGCGGCGACGGTCTTCGTGAACTACGACGGTGTCGACAAGCACCGCACCGTGGTGGGCGACCACGCACGCGTGGGCAGCGACACCATGCTGGTGGCACCCCTGATCCTGGGGGCGGGTGCCTACACTGCGGCGGGGTCGGTCATCACCCAGGACGTCCCGCCGGGAGCGATGGCGGTGGCCCGGGGGCAACAGCGCAACGTGCTCGGCTGGGTGGAACGGCGCCGAGCCGGAAGCCCTTCCGCGCTCGCTGCCGAGGCCAGCCGCCGGGACCACGAGAGCGAGCCTGAGGCGGCTGCCGCAGGTCAGCCTGAGCAGGCCGTCGAGGGAGACCGAGCATGACCGGGATCACCAGCACGGGCGAGAAGCGCCTCATCCTCATCAGCGGCAGGGCGCACCCCGAGCTCGCGGCCGAAGTGGCCTCTGCGCTCGGTATCGAGCTGGTGCCCACCACGGCGTACGACTTCGCCAACGGCGAGATCTACGTCCGCTTCGGCGAGAGCGTCCGCGGGTGTGACGCCTTCGTGCTGCAGAGCCACTGCGCGCCCATCAACCAGTGGTTGATGGAGCAGCTCATCATGTGCGACGCGCTGAAGCGGGCATCGGTCAAGCGCACGACCGTGATCGCACCGTTCTTCCCCTACGCCCGTCAGGACAAGAAGCACCGCGGCCGTGAGCCCATCTCCGCCCGCCTCACGGCCGACCTCTACAAGACGGCCGGCGCCGACCGGCTGATGAGCGTCGACCTGCACGCTGGGCAGATCCAGGGCTACTTCGACGGCCCGGTCGACCACCTGTGGGCGCTGCCGCTGCTGGCGGAGTACGTGCGCACCCGGGTGGACCGGTCGACGTTGACGATCGTGTCTCCGGACGCCGGCCGGGTGCGGGTCGCCGACCTGTGGTCGGACCGGTTGGGAGCGCCCCTGGCGATCATCCACAAGCGCCGGGACCCCAGCGTCCCCAACCAGGTCAAGGTGCACGAGGTCGTCGGCGAGGTGGCGGGGCGCACCTGCGTGCTGGTGGACGACATGATCGACACGGCCGGCACCATCGTCCAGGCGGCCGAGGCGCTGAAGGAGAACGGCGCAGCGGACGTCATCGTCGCGGCTACCCACGCGGTGCTGTCCGGACCGGCGATCGACCGGCTGAAGAACGGGCCTATCTCCGAGGTGGTGGTGACGAACACGCTTCCCATCCCCGAAGAGCGGCACTTCCCCTCGCTCACCGTGCTGTCCATCGCGCCGCTCATCGCGCGGGCGATCCGCGAGGTGTTCGACGACGGCTCGGTGACCAGCCTCTTCGAGGGCAACGCCTGACCTCGGGAGGGACGCGGGGTGCGGGCGCCCGGGTGCGGGCGCCCGGGTGGCCGTGGGCACAGTGCGCGGAGGATTGGGCTGGTGCCGGGCTTGTGGTGCGTGCGGTGGCCTGTCTTCCGCGGCGTGTGCTCGGTTGCCGGTCTGCCGAGGGGGAAGCACCCCAAGGCGCCTGCCGGTGGAGGATTGGGGTCCGGGCACACGCTCCGGTACAGTCTGGGAGTTGCCTCGGCGAGGGACGCTGCGCGGATCGTTCACCGGTCCAGGAGTCCAGCAGTCCGTGATCGACGCGGTGGGCCCGGCGTCTTTGCCGTGCCGCGCCCCGCGTCGAGGCAGTGTCCACGCCTCCGCCCGTGTCTCAGAAGCGCCCAGATCGCACGTCTCAGAAGCGCGGAGTGCCCGCCAGCCGTCCAGTACAGGAGTCCATCGTGTCCGAGTCCAAGCTTGTCGCCGAGCCGCGCACCCAATTCGGCAAGGGTGCGGCTCGCCGCATCCGTCGCAACAACCAGATCCCCGCGGTCGTCTACGGCCACGGCACCGATCCCCAGCACATCAACCTTCCCGGCCACGAGACGATGCTGGCGCTGAAGCAGTCGAACGCCCTGCTCTCGATCGCGGTGGGAGACGACAAGCCGCTGCTCGCTCTGGCCAAGGACGTGCAGCGTGACCCGGTCCGTCAGGTCATTGAGCACATCGACTTGGTCATCGTGCGGCGCGGTGAGAAGGTCCAGATCGACGTGCAGGTGCACGTGGTGGGTGAGGCAGCACTGGAGACCGTCGTCACGGTCGAGAACCAGACCCTCCTGCTGGAGGCCGAGGCCACCCACATCCCCAGCACCATCGAGGTCAGCGTCCAGGGCGTCAAGGCCGGCACCCAGATCCTCGCCAGCGACCTCACCCTGCCCGAGGGCAGCACGCTGGCCGCTGACCCCGGCATGCTGGTCGTCAACGTGACCCAGGCCATCACTGCGGAGGCACTGGAGGCCGAACTCGCCGAAGCGGAGGCCGAGGCCGGCATCGAGCACGACATCAGCGACAGCGAGATCGCCGAGGCGGACGCAGCCGAGGCCGAGGCCACCGAGGGCGAGGACAAGCCCGCGGCCGAGGCCGCAGGCGACTCGGAGTAGATCCACCCGCACCGTGCGACCGCAGGGCGTCCAGCGTGTTGGGGCGCCCTGCGGCCGTTTCGGCTGGGACCGGCACAGGGTTGGGGACCAGCACAGGGCTGGGACCGGCACAGGCGACGACGGAACGAGGCGTGCGTGGACGGCGGAGCTGACCCGTGGCTGGTGGTAGGGCTGGGGAACCCCGGGCCCCAGTACGCCGGTAACCGGCACAACGTGGGGCAGATGGTGGTCGACGAGCTCGCGGCGCGGTGCAGGCAGGCTTGGCGGTCGCACAGGTCCCGGGCTGCCGTGGCCGAGGTCCGCCTGGGGGTCCTGCCCGGCGGCGCCCCGGGCCCCCGCGTCGTCCTGGCCAAGCCCAGTACCTACATGAACCTGTCTGGGGGACCGGTCTCCGGCCTGGCGCAGTTCCTGTCGATCGCGCCCCGGTCCGTGCTGGTGGTGCACGACGAGCTGGACATCCCCTTCGGTGAGCTGCGGCTCAAGCGTGGCGGCGGCGAGGGAGGCCACAACGGCCTGCGGGACATCAGCAGGGCGCTCGGCACCAAGGACTACGTGCGGGTCCGGTGCGGGGTGGGGCGCCCTCCGGGGCGGATGGACCCTGCCGACTTCGTGCTGCGGGACTTCTCGACGACCGAGCGCAAGGAGGTCCCACTGATGCTGGTGGAAGCGGCCGATGCCGTCGAGCAGGTGGTCCTCCAGGGGCTGGAGGCCACCCAGCAGCGGGTGCACGGACCGCGGTAGTCCTGGGTCGGTGAGCCGATCGGGTGACGGAGGGTAGGACATACGGTGACGCTGGGGATTTCCGGGGCACCCCTGCGACCGGGCAGACGGGTGACCTCGGCTTTCAGGTCCACAATCCGGTCACGCAGCGTTAACCTTCAACCAGGTCGACGTGGAGGGGCAGAACACATGTACCGGGGAGAGCACGAGTGAGCGCAGATGTGAGCTCGAACGACGTAAGCGTCGTGGCGGGGAGCGAGATGAACGTTGTTGTAGCGAGTGCCGCAGAGGCGCCGGCCGTGCCGAGCGAACGCCGGCGGGCGATGCCGCAGGTGCGCGTCTCCTGGGCGGCGCCGGCGCCGTTCCAGGTAGAGGCGACCGGTGCGACCGGTGCCACCGACATCAGCCGCGTGGCCTCCGACGCGGACGCCCGCCGTGCCAGCTGGATGGCACCGCTCGGGCGCCGGGTGATCGGCACCGACGCCGTCATCGCCACGTTGGTGATGGCGGTCGGCCTGTTCTCGTTGCCGCGGACCCAGGTCCTGATGGTCCCGGGCGCGCTGCTGGCCGCTTTCCTCTGGGTGCTGATCCTCGCGCTGCTGGGCGGGTACGACCGCCGCCGCCTCGGGGACGGGCCGGAGGAGTTCGAGTCGGTGCTCCAGGCCGCCGTCGTGGTGGTCGCCCTGCTCGGGCTGGCCGCCTACTCGTTCGAGCTGGTGCTGCCGCGCCGGGACGTCCTGATCGCCGTGCCGCTGACGGCGTTCCTGACCGCACTGGGTCGGTACTTCTGGCGTCGGTGGCTGCATCGGCGGCGCGCCGGGGGCGGGGCGATGCTGCGCACCCTCGTGGTCGGCGAGCCCGCTGCCGTCTCCCGCATCGTGGCCGACCTGCGCAAGGAGAGCTACCACGGGCTCGACATGGTGGGGGCGTGCGTGCCTGTGACAGGCGCCGAGATCGAGGAGATCGCGGGGGTCGACCTGCTGGGGCTCGTCTCCGAGGTTCCGCAGGTGGTCGTCGACAACGACATCGACAACGTGCTGGTCGTCGGGGCACAGCTCACCGGGGAGCCGTTGCGCAGGCTCTCCTGGGCGCTCGAGCAGACCGGTGCGGACCTCATGGTCGCCCCCGGTCTGGTCGAGGTGACCGGTCCATACGTCTCGCTGCACCCGGTGGCCGGCCTGTCCCTGCTGCGGGTGGAGCGTCCTGCGCAGCGTTCGGGGCGGCTGCTGGGCAAGGCGGTGCAGGACCGTTCACTCGGGCTGGCCATGTTCCTGGTGGCCCTTCCGATCATCACCGCTGCCGCTCTGGCCGTCCGGCTGACCAGCAGCGGCCCCGCCTTCTTCCCGCAGCGCCGGGTGGGCCGCTGCGGCGAGGAGTTCACGATGTGGAAGCTGCGCAGCATGGTCGTGGGCGCAGAGGCCCAAGTGGCCGACCTGACAGCCAGCAGCGACGGGAACGGCATGCTGTTCAAGATGCGCACCGATCCGCGGGTGACGCCGGTGGGCGCATTCCTTCGCCGGTTCTCGGTGGACGAGCTGCCACAGCTGTGGAACGTGGTCAGGGGCGACATGTCCCTGGTCGGGCCGCGCCCGCCGCTGCCGCACGAGTACCAGCAGTACCACGACGCCACTCACCGCCGGCTCAGGGTCAAGCCGGGTCTGACCGGTCTGTGGCAGGTGAGCGGCCGTTCCGACCTCCCCTGGGAGGAGTCGGTCCGGTTGGACCTGCGGTACGTGGACAACTGGTCGCCGGCGATGGACCTGCAGATCCTGTGGAAGACCATCCGCGCGGTCACGTCCGGCTCAGGGGCGTACTGACCGACGGCACCACCTCGCCACCTCGCGCGCCGGGTCGGCTGCCGCCCGCGAAGGCGGGCAGATCTACCGATTCGGCCGTGACTGGTCCACATGGCACTACCCTGGGAGTCCGGCGCAGACGCAGTGACGTGGGCGCAGTGACGTGCGCGCAGTGACGTGGGCGCGGCCGGGGCCCCGAGAACCATACTCATGAAGATCAGGAAGGCAACACAGGCATGTCGATCGCCGAGCACGGCTGGGCCTCGTTGGACCAGGAGAACCCAGAACCGATGACGGACGGCGCGTTGGCGCTGGCGCTGGCGTGGCACGCCGGTCGCCGGCTGACGCAGGTACGCCTCGAGCTGATGGGCCAGGGCACAAGCGCCGCGGACCTCAAGGACGCCGGCGACGGGGCGGCGCAGGAGGTGCTGGCACGACTGCTCCGCCTGCACAGGCCCGATGACGCGGTGCTCAGCGAGGAGGCCGTGGACGACGCGGCCCGGCTGCTCGCGGACCGCGTCTGGGTGATCGACCCGCTCGACGGCACCCGTGAGTTCTCCGAGGAGGGCCGATCGGACTGGGCGGTCCACGTGGCGCTGTGGGAGCGTGGCGACCTCGTCGCCGGGGCGGTCGTCTTGCCGGCAGCCGATCTGGGGTACGGCACCGAGGAGCCGGCCCCCGTGCCGGCGTTCAGCGGTGGCCGGCTGCGGCTGGCGGTCAGCCGGACCCGCCCGCCCGCCTTCGTGCAGCAGGTGGCGGCCCGGCTCGATGCAGAGCTGGTGCCGATGGGCTCCGCCGGGGTCAAGGCCACCTCGGTGCTGCGCGGTGAGGCAGACGCCTACCTGCACGCGGGCGGCCAGTACGAGTGGGACTCGGCGGCACCGGTCGCCGTGGCCCGGGCGGCAGGACTGCATACCAGCCGGATCGACGGCAGCCCGCTGCTCTACAACCAGCGGGACGTGCTCCTGCCAGATCTCCTGGTGTGCCGCAACGAGCATGCCGACATCCTTCTCGCGGCCGTCGCCGCGGTGACCGACGAGGGGCGAGGAACGCCATGAGCGACACCCACCAGTACCGCATGACCCAGCTGCAGGTGCTGGAGTCGGAAGCGGTCTTCATCATGCGCGAGGTCGTGGCCGAGCATGAGCGCCCGGTGCTGCTGTTCTCCGGTGGCAAGGACTCCATCGTGATGCTGCACCTGGCCCGCAAGGCCTTCTACCCGGCCCGCATCCCCTTTCCGGTGCTGCACGTGGACACCGGGCACAACTTCGACGAGGTGCTGGCGCACCGCGACCAGACCGTCGCGCGTCTCGGCGTCGAGCTGGTGGTGGGATCGGTCCAGGAGGCCATCGACAACGGTTCGGTCAGCGAGCCCCCCGACGGCACCCGCAACCGGATCCAGACCCCGGTGCTGCTCGACACCCTCGACAAGTACGCCTACACCGCCATCTTCGGCGGTGCGCGGCGTGACGAGGACAAGGCCAGGGCCAAGGAGCGCGTCTTCTCGTTCCGCGACGAGTTCGGCCAGTGGGACCCCAAGAACCAGCGCCCCGAGCTGTGGAACCTCTACAACGGCCAGGTGCACCTCGGCGAGAGCATCCGCGTCTTTCCGCTCTCCAACTGGACCGAGCTGGACATCTGGCGGTACATCGCCGCGGAGGGCATCGAGCTGCCGAGCATCTACTACGCGCACCAGCGCGAGGTCTTCGAGCGCAACGGCATGCTGTTCGGCGTCCACCCGGTGTGCCGGCCGAAGCCGAGCGAGAAGGTCTTCGTCGAGCAGGTCCGCTACCGCACGGTCGGGGACGCCAGCCTGACGGCGGCGGTGAGGTCCGACGCAGACACCATCGAGAAGGTGATCGAGGAAGTGGCTACCACCCGGATCACCGAGCGTGGAGCTACCCGGGGCGACGACAAGTTCAGCGAAGCCGCCATGGAAGACCGCAAGAAGGAAGGGTACTTCTGATGGACATGGACATTCTGAGGTTCGCCACCGCGGGCTCGGTCGACGACGGCAAGAGCACTCTCATCGGCAGGCTGCTGTACGACACCAAGAGCGTCCTGCAGGACCAGATGGATGCGGTCGAGAAGGTCAGCAAGGACCGCGGCGACGAGTACGTCAACCTGGCGCTGCTCACCGACGGCCTGCGTGCCGAGCGCGAGCAGGGCATCACGATCGACGTGGCCTACCGCTACTTCTCCACGGCCCGACGCAACTTCATCATCGCCGACACCCCAGGGCACGTCCAGTACACGCGCAACATGGTCACCGGCGCCTCCAGCGCCGACCTCGCACTGGTCCTGGTGGACGCCCGCAAGGGCATCGTGGAGCAGAGCCGACGGCACGCGTTCCTGGCGACGCTGCTGCAGGTGCCGCACGTGGTGCTGTGCGTGAACAAGATGGACCTCGTCGACTACTCGCAGGAGGTCTTCGAGAACATCCGCGCGGAGTTCAACCAGTTCGCGACCCGGCTCCGGATGCCTGACCTGACGGCGATCCCGCTGTCCGCGCTCAAGGGCGACAACGTGGTCAGCCGCTCGGCGGCCATGCCCTGGTACGAGGGCTCGAGCCTGCTGCACCACCTGGAGAACGTGCACGTGGCGAGCGACCGCAACCTGATCGACGTCCGCTTCCCGGTGCAGTACGTGATCCGGCCGCAGTCGGACACCTGGCACGACTTCCGCGGCTACGCGGGTCAGGTGGCAGGTGGCGTGCTGAAGAAGGGCGACGAGGTGATGGTGCTGCCCTCGGGGTTCACCTCACGGATCGCCTCGGTGGAGACGGCGGACGGCGAGGTCGACGAGGCCTACCCGCCGATGTCGGTGACGGTGCGGCTCGAGGACGAGATCGACATCTCCCGCGGAGACATGATCTGCCGCCCGCACAACAAGCCGCAGGTGACGCAGGACCTGGACGCGATGATCTGCTGGATGGACGAGACGAGCAGCCTGCAGGTCGGTCGCAAGTACTTCATCAAGCACACCACCCGCACCGCGCGCACGATCGTCAAGAACCTGAACTACAGGCTGGACGTCAACACGCTGCACCGGGACGAGGACGCCACGCAGCTGAAGCTGAACGAGATCGGACGGGTGCGCCTGCGCACGACCCAGCCGCTGATGTGCGACGACTACAGCCGCAACCGCGCCACCGGTGGATTCGTGCTCATCGACGAGGCGACCAAGCGCACCGTGGCGGCGGGCATGATCAGCGAACCGTCCAGCTGATGCAGGGCCCGGGCGGCGATTCGATGCCGCTGGTGCTGATGGTGTGCTCCAGCGGCGGCCACCTGGCCCAGCTGCTGTCCCTGGATCCCTGGTCGAGCCGGTACCGCACCAGGTGGGTGACGTTCGGCACCGTCGACGCGCGCTCGGCGCTCGAGGGTCGCGACGTCGTCGAGTGCTTCCACCCGACTACGCGCAACGTACGAAACCTGTTGCGCAACACCAGGCTCGCGTGGAACGTGCTGCGCAACGACAGGCCGGCGGTGGTGGTCTCCTCCGGTGCTGCTGTCGCCGTCCCCTTCTTCGTGCTCTCGCGCCTGCTGGGGGTGCCGACCGTCTACGTGGAGGTCTTCGACCGGCTGGACTCGCGCACGCTGACAGGCCGCCTGGTGCGACCTTTCACCTCGCGATTCCTGGTGCAGTGGGAGGAGCAGCTCGACCTGTACAAGGGCTCCATCCTGGTGGGGGAGCTACTGTGAGCGGCGAACCGTCGCGGCTGCTGCTCGTGCTGGTCGGTACGGACCACCACCCCTTCCACCGCCTGGTCACGTGGGTGGACGAGTGGCTGGAGCTGCAGCAGGACCCGCCGCAGGCGATGGTCCAGCACGGGACCTCACACGCACCTCGGCGTGCGGACGGCGTCCCCCTCACGGGCAAGGCCGAGCTCGAGCGGCTGATGGCGTCCGCGGACGTCGTGGTGACCCACGGCGGCCCGGCCACGATCACCGAGGTCCGTCGGCACGGGCGGCTGCCCCTGGTCGTGCCGCGCGACCCTCGTCTGGGTGAGCACGTGGACGAGCACCAGCAGCTGTTCGCCCGACGGATGGACGCGTCGGACTTCGTGCGCACGTGCGAGACCCGGGAGGACCTGCACGGTTGTCTGTCCGCGGGCTTCGCCGACCCGTCGACGGTCACGGTCGACGCCGACGCCGACAGGTCCCGGCTGGAGGCCTCGCTGAGCCGGTTCGCCCAGATCGTCGATGCCCTGGTCGCTGACAGGGGATCTGCCCGGCGTAGACGTGGGCACCTGACGGGGCCGTTGAAGGTGCGGTCGCAGCGCAGGCCTCGGGCCGGGCGTCGATGATGGCCATTCCGCTGACCGAGGACGGATCAGCGTTTACCCTGGAGAGGACGACCGGGGCGTGGGACGCCGTATCGGTATGTCCGCCTCACTACTCGGAGATCACATGTTTCGGATGACGAAGGGTTCTGCCCGGTCGCGGCGTCTCAGCGGCTGGCTCGCAGCCGTGCTGTGCGTGCTGCTGGGCGGTGCGGTCGGCCTGTGGGTGCACTCCCAGCTGCCGCGAACCTACGCCGCCCGCACCTCGGTGCTGGTGCTGCCCACCGTCGCGGGCCTGGAGTCGAGCATCAGCGGCTCGCGCTCGACGGGTGCCGTGGAGATCGACACCGAGGTCGAGCTGGCCCGGTCCGCCCAGGTGTCGCAGCAGGCAGCGGACGCGTTGGACGGGCGGATGACACCCACGCAGCTGCTCCGGGCGACCACGGTGACCGTGCCCACCAACAGCACGGTGCTGGTGATGCGGGTGCAGGCGTCGGACGCCGTGCTGGCCCGTGACGCCGCCACCGCGGTGGCGCAGGCCTATCTCGACCGCCGCAAGGAGGGTGCCGAGACCGAGATCGCGGCGGTCGTCAGCTCGTTGTCGTCGCAGGTCGACGACCTCACCGGACGGCTCCAGGTGATCGCCAACACCCTCGCCACCTTGAGCCCGACGGACACCGGCGGCCGGGCCCTGGCCGAGTCGCAGCGCAGCGTCCTGGTGTCCCAGCTCGCGGACGTCAACAGCCGGCTGGTGGCCCTGCAGTCGGGTTCCTCGACCGGTGGCGAGGTGATCACCGTCGCTCAGGTCCCGAGCTCTCCGCAGTCACCGCGACTGTGGGTCGACCTCGGCGCCGGACTGCTCGGCGGCGCGTTGATCGGTGGGCTGCTCCTGATGGTGCTCGAGCGGCGCGGGTCGATGCGCACCGCGGCCCTGCGCAGGGGAGCCGTCTCGCGCGATCTGGGTGTCCTGGACCTGGACTCGGCGGAGGTCGCTGCCGCGAAGGGCCGGGCGGGCACCCATGAGCTGGCTCAGCTCGTCTCGCGCATCGACGGGTACCGCGGAGGCCGCGAGGGTCCCGAGGTCGTCGTCGCTGTAGCGCCGCCCAGCGTCGTGGAGCGTCTGGTCCTGTCGCTGAACGCGACCTGGGTGCAGGACCGCGGCAACAACGTCCTCGTGGTCGCCCAGCACGGAGTCCTGGAGTCCCTCACCGGTACCGATACCGACGGGCTGGCTGAGGTGGTGCGCGACGAGGTCACTGCGCAGGACGCCGTCCGCGACTCCGCAACCAGGAGCGGGCGCCTGCTCGGGCCCGGCCGCGGCAGCCCCCAGCTTCCACCCGCCGCGCTGCGTACCAGCTTGGCCGAGCTGTGGGCGTCCCTGCGGCGCCCCACGCAGGGGGTCCTCGTCGTTCTCGTCCCGCCGCTGGACTCGGTGGAGGCGCAGAGCGTGCTGCGCACCGCCGGCCGCGTCGTCGTGGTCGTGCATCCGGAGACCTCCGACGACGAGGAGGTCGCCGGTCTGTACGAGGACCTGGGCTTCCTCGGGCTCTCGGAGCGGCTGGTGGGCACGGTCGAGCTCAATACGAAGAACACCCGCCCCGCCCAGGTCGGGCAGCCCGCATCAGCCGTTCGCAAGAAGTTCCCAGCCCAGAGCGGTGCGGCATGAGCGCCCAGGGCACCGCACCCGCGGTGCAGGGCCAGCAGATCGCCGGTTCTACCTGGCCCGACGTCACGGTCATTCTGCCTACGAGGGGGCGGCCAGAGCTACTGCGGATGGCTGTCCAGAGCGTGCTGGACCAGCGCTACGACGGCGAGATCACCTGCATCGTGGTGCACGACCAGGAGGACCCCGACCCGTCACTGGCCGAGCTGGCCGAGGGCAGGACCGGCCGCTCGGTGCAGGTGCTGGCGAACGACCAGGGTCAGGGGCTGGCTGGGTCCCGAAACGCCGGGGTGCTGCGGGCGACGACCGACTTCATGGCGTCCTGCGACGACGACGACACCTGGCTGCCGGACAAGCTGCGCCTGCAGGTCGAGCGCCTGCTCCAGAACCCGCAGATGCTCGTCGTCGGCGCGGGCATCCGACTGCACATGGGGCCTGACCACGACGTGGACTGGACCGGGCCGTGCGACCTGGTCCACCTGCCCGACCTCGCGCGCGGACGGCGCAAGGAGCTGCACTCCTCCACCTTGGTCATGCGGCGTGAGGTGTTCGAACGCGCGGGTGGCTATGACGAGCAGCTTCCGAACAGCTACGCCGAGGACTACGAGTGGTTGCTGCGGGCGGTGCGGTCCGGCCCCATCGGCGTGGTGCGGAAGCCCCTCGCGGTGATCAAGAAGGATGGCCAGTCGTGGTTCAGGGAGCGGTCGGAGGTCGTGGCCTCGGCCCTGGAGTACCTGCTGCGGACCCACCCGGAGCTGACCCTGTCGCCACGCGGGCACGCACGCATCCTCGGCCAGATCGCCTTCGCCTACGCCAGTCTGGGCCGACGGCGTCAGGCGCTCGGCTACGCCACCAGGTCGCTGCGGCGCTACCCGCTGGCCCCTCAGGCGGGACTGGCCCTGGCACAGGTGGCCACGCAGCGTGACCCCCAGCTGCTGCTGCGCCAGGCGAGGCGGTTCGGCCGTGGCCTCGCCTGAGACGGACCGACACCGGCGCGTCCCAGGGCGGCGCGGGCACGCGCCCCCCGTCCTGGTGACGGGCGTCCCCCGATCTGGAACGACGTGGCTCGCCCGTGAGCTCGCACGCGCCCGGGGCGCCGGGCTGGCCGGGCGCGAGCCGATGAACCCGCGCCGCGGGCAGTTCGCTCTCGGTGGCACCCTGGACGGGTGGGTGCAGCTGGATGACCCCTCCGCCCAGCAGGTCAGGCTGCTGCGGCGGTGCTACTCCGGCCGCGAAGCGCGGGTCCTGAGCCGGTACGGCGAGCGCCAGCTGCAGGCAGCCCTGCCCTGGGGCACCACCGTGGTCAAGGATCCCTTCGCGCTCCTTTCGCTGCCGTGCATCGTGGCTGTCACGCACGCGGTGGCCGTCGTCGTGTACCGCCCGGCAGTGGCGGTGCTGGCGAGCTACCGCCGGATGGGGTGGCAGGCGGACACCGCGGAGATCAGGGCGCTGCCGGGAGGCCCGTCCGGGCCCGAGCCGCTGGGCGACGTCGAGGCGATGGCCGAGTTTTGGAACGAGCTGCACACCCGGGTGCTGGACCGGATCGAGCAGGTTCCCGGCGCAGTGCTGGTGTCGCACCCGGACCTGGTGGCCGAGGGGGAGCCGGGGCTCGACGCGCTGGCTGCGCGCTGCGGGCTCCGGCCCAGGCGTCCGGCGCGGTTCCCGACCGGCGCCGGGGTCGAGCGCGCGCCCGTGCTGGAGCCCTCGGCGGCGCGGCAAGGGAGCCGGCCGCAGCTGCACGACTTCGGCCGGACCGCCCAGTCCGTCTCCGACGGGTGGCGCTCCCGCGTGGAGGAGTCCGAGCGCGTCTGGCTGGACCAGGCGACGGCTGAGGTCTGGCAACGGCTGCAAGGGGCTCGCGCAGGCCGTGCCGGATGAGAACCGGACCAGCGGGGCAGCATGATCAACGGGCACACAGGCAAAGGCAGGGAGCAGACATGGCGGCGAAGCCGAACTTCATCTACACCGGACCTGACAAGGCGGGGTCCTCGTGGTTGCACGAGGTGCTTATCACCCACCCGCAGGTCTTCATGCCCGAGGCCAAGGACCTCTACTTCTTCGACCGGTACTACGACAAGGGGATGGACTGGTACCTCAGGCACTTCGAGGGAGCCGGGCCCCAGCACGCAGTCGTGGGGGAGGTGTGCCAGGACTACCTCGCTGACCCACGGTGCCCGGCACGGATCGAGGAGTCACTGGGCCTGGTGCGGACCATGGTCACCCTGCGAGACCCTGCTGACCGCGCGTTCTCCTCGTACCTGTACATGCTCAAGCACGGTGAGACCCCCGGCACCTTCCTGGAGGCGCTGGAGCGGCGTCCGGAGCTGATCGAGCACGGCCGCTACGGCGCAGGTCTCGAGCGCTACCAGGAGCGCTTCGGTCGCGACCGCGTCTACGTGGCGGTGTTCGATGACTTGGTCGCAGACCCGCAGACGTTCGTCGACGGCCTACTGGCCTGGTTGGGAATCGCGCCGCTGCCGATGGAGGAGGAGATGCTGCAGGCCCGGCTGCCGGCCGGGAAGGCTCGCTCCCTCCCGATGGCCCGTCTCGTGAGATGGGGTGCCAACGTGGTGCGGACGGCCGACGGAGCCAACCTGGTCGGACGGGTCAAGCGCTCCCCGACGATGCAACGGGTGCTCTACCAGCCCCTCGGGGCTGATCGACCCCAGATGACCGATCAGGAACGGACCGCGGTGCACGAGGCGCTCGCGGACGACCTCCAGCTCCTGCAGGACCGGGTCGGCCTGGACCTGGCCACCCGGTGGGGCTGGCCGCAGCCGCGCGGGGTCAGCCCGAGGCCAGCGTGAAGACCGCTGACCCGCAGAGCGCGCACGGCGCATCGGCTTCTCCTGCCGACCACCGTCCGGAGGTCGACGACCGGCCGGAGACGTACCAGAGCGGTTCCCCCCTGGTCAGGGCGTTCGGGCCCGCCTGGCCGCTGAAGATGCTGCTGCTGGGGTTCCCGCTGTGGTGGGCCCTGGGGTTCGCCAGCTTCGCATTCCTGATCGCGGCGGGCGCGATGGCGGTCCAGCTGGTGACCCGGCGCGGCATCCACGTCCCGAAGGGCTTCGGGATCTGGGTCCTGTTCCTGGCCTGGATGCTGGTGGGCGGCTTCGTCCTGTGGGCCCAGGCTCCGGGCACCGTCGCCGGTGGCGGTCCGGAGCGGCTGGTCGGCTTCGCCTACCGCGCCGTCTGGTACCTCGCCGTGACCGTGGCGATGCTCTACGCCATGAACCTGCCTGACCGGCAGGTGCCCTCGATCAAGGTGATCCGCTGGATGGGTTTCCTGTTCCTGACCGCCGTGGTGGGAGGGATCGCCGGCCTGCTCTTTCCGCGCTTCGAGTTCACGTCGCTGGCCGAGCTGATCGTCCCGGGCGCCGACGGCGTCTTCATCTACACCAAGGTCCACCCGTCGCTGAGCACCGTGAGCGACTTCCTCGGCTACGAGCAGGCCCGACCCAAGGCACCCTTCAGCTATGCCAACACCTGGGGCAACAACGTCGGTCTGCTGCTGCCGTTCTTCGCCTACGCGGTGCTGCGCGCCCAACGGGTCTGGCTGCGCGTCGCCGGCGGCCTGGTGCTGCTGGTGGCCCTGGTGCCTATCGCCTACTCGTTGAACCGCGGGCTCTGGCTCGGGCTCGGGGTGCTGTTCGGCTACGGAATGATCCTGCTCGTGCGGCAGCGGCGCTTCACCGCCGTGTGGGTCGCTGTCGCTGCGCTGGCCGCAGCCACGGTGCTGGTCGGGATCAGCCCCATCGGGCAGACCGTCACCCTGCGGCTGGAGACCCCGCACAGCAACGACCGGCGCACCGAGGTGGCCGACGTCGTCGTCCGCACCACGTTCCGGGGTTCGCCACTGGTGGGGTACGGCACGAACCGTCAGGTGGTCGGCAGCTTCGCCTCGCTGGCTGGTGGAGGCAGCGCAGACTGCCGTCAGTGCGCGGCCCCGCCGCTAGGCACGCAGGGATTCGTCTGGCGTCTGGTGCTCACCACGGGCTTCGTGGGAACCGCCCTGTTCGCCTTGTTCATGCTCGTCCAGCTGCTCGGTCACGTCCGGCTCCGTGACCCGGTCAGCGTCCTCGGGTGCATGGCCATCGTGGTGTCGGGCCTGTTCTTCTTCGTGTACGACTCTCTGGAGTCCCCGCTCTTCATGCTCATGCTGGCGATCGGCCTGATGAACCGCCGTAACATCGGCGTCACCGTCAACACCTTGCACGCCCAGTCGCAGGTCGAGAGCCTGTCACAGCCTTGGAAAGGGACCCGTTGAGATCGCTCAAGCGCAGCGCTCCGCTGCCGCTCAAGAAGCTCGGGCGCCGCGCGTCGGTCCTCGTCGGTGAGCGCACCTCGGACGTCCGGCTGCTGCCGTCCTTCGTGATGGCGGGGGCGCAACGCTGCGGGACGACGTCGCTGTTCCGTGCGCTCAGCGCCCATCCGGCCGTCCTTCCTGCCGTGCACCACAAGGGCGTGAACTACTTCGACGTGAACTTCGGGAACGGCTCGCGCTGGTACCGCGGGCACTTCCCCGTCGCAGCCCTGGCACGGGCGCGTGCCCGGGGGGCCGGCGAGCCCGTCCAGACGTTCGATGCCAGCGGGTACTACCTGTACCACCCGCACGCGGCTCGCCGGATGGCCTCGGAGCTGCCGCAGGTCAAGGTGTTGGTGATGCTGCGCGACCCGGTGGAGCGAGCCTTCTCCGCCTACAAGCACGAGGTGGCCAGAGGGTTCGAGACGGAGCCCTTCGATCGCGCGCTCGAGCTGGAGGACCAGAGGGTGGGGCCGGAGCTGGAGGGCATGATGGCGGACGAGTCCTTCCAGGGTTTCAGCCATCGGCACCACTCCTACCGCCGCCGGGGTCAGTACGCCGAGCAGCTGCAGCGGCTGCTCGAGCACATCCCGCGCGAGCAGCTGCATGTCGTCGACAGCGACGACTTCTTCGCCCGACCCGCCGAAGAGCTGACTGCGGTGCTGGAGTTCCTCGGGCTCAGCACCCAGATGCCCGACACCTTCGGACGCTGGAACGCCCGGCCGGGATCCGACCTCGCCGATCCCGTTCGCAGGCGCCTGCGCCGCGAGCTGGAGCCGCACGACGACGCCCTGACCGCGCTGCTCGGCGTCGTCCCGAGCTGGCGGCGAGGCTGAGCTGTCGTGCGTCCCCCCTTGTTCGACGTCGGATCCGACCCGGTGCTCGGCCGGCTCCGCAGGCTCACCCTGCCGGCTGTGCTGGGAGCCCTGCTAGGGCTCGTCGTTGGGCTCGGCGTCTACCAGCTGTCTCCACCCACGTACACCGCACAGGTGTCCGTCGAGCTGGCGGGTCTGCGGGACCAGCTGGACCTCAACCCCGGCGGTTCGAGGGGCCAGCTGGTGAGCGTCGACACCGACGCCCAGCTGGCGCAGTCCGACGCCGTGGTGCTGGCGGTCGCGGCGCTGCAGCAGCGTCCGGCCCGGACGGTGCGCGCCTCGATCCTGGTCACCGCCAGGCCTGCCAGCCGGATCCTGGTGCTGTCGTACACAGCCCGCAGCCCAGAGGCGGCACAGGAGGGGGTGGCGCTGGCCGCTGACAGGTTCCTGGAGGAACGCGAGCGCCTGTTCGTGACCCCGCAGCGCGTCTTCCTCGACGACGTGGACCGGTCGACGGAGGCGATAGACCCGCAGTTCGACCTCGCGGCCGAAGCCGGTTCGGTTCCAGGCCGCGAGAGCCTGCGTCGACGCGCCTTCGTGCGACAGGTCGGCCTCGTGGAGTCCGGCAGGGTGGTGGGCGAGAAGCGCCTGACCTCCGTCGGTGACAGAGGCGACATCGAGGTGCCGCTCACCTCCGGCGTGGCGACCGGAGCCCTGCTCGCGGTCCTGCTGGTACTGCTGCTGGATGCGCGGCGGAAGCGGTCCTGGACCCCGCACGCGGTCCTCGCCCGACGGCACACGGGTGCCCGGCCGCACCAGCGTCGGACCAGGCGGGTGGTGGCGGGGACAGCGGTTACGGTCGTGGTGTGCACGGCGGTGTCGGCGCTCGCGGCGCTGTTGCTGGTGCCGCAGAGCTTCGATGGCCGGGCCCGGGTCTACGTCCCGCCCGAGGGGGGGAACGCCTACGCCTCCCGGCAGAGCAGCAAGATCCAAGCCGTCGACTTGGGCACAGAGGCCGAGCTGGTTCGCTCAGACGAGGTCCTCGCTGGGGTCGTGCGCGACCCACGGGTGCAGCTCACCAGCCAACAGGTGCGAGCCCGGACGAGCACCGCGACCCGAGCCGGGGGGCAGGTGGTCGAGATCATCTTCCGCGCGTCCACCGTGGAGCAGGCCGAGACGGTCACCCAGCTGTTGGCCGAGCAGACGGTCGCGGTGCGTGAGCTCCGCGCCGCGCGCTGGAACGCACAGCAGCAGGAGGCCGTCGACGCCGAGATCGCGGTGGCCGAGGCCGACCTGACGACAGCGCTCGGCCCGGCCGGTTCGCGGGGCCTGGTGAACGCCCTGAACCGGCGGGTGACCCTGCTGAGAACGGATGCTCGGACCCTGGTGAGCAACCGGACCGAAGGGGGTGACGTCATCTCTACCAGGGTCGAGCGCCGCCAGGCTGACGCCTACACAGCCCTCTCGATCGCTGCCGTGGGTCCGGTCCTGGGTCTGCTGGCGGGCCTGGTCACCGGTGGTTGGACCCGCTGGCCCCGAGCGAGGTCTCGCCGTCCGGATGCGCACCTCGCTGTGCAGGCCGGCGCGCACCACGCGGGCCGGCCGGTGTGACACCGCGCTTTGGGGTCGGCACGCTCGCGCTCACGGCAGCGCTGCTCAGCGCAGGCGGTTGCACCGTGTCGGGTGAAGGGCCGGCGTCCGTCCAGGGGCCACGTACGTCGGCTGGAGGGCAAACGCGCGGCCCCGTCGGTACGCAGGCACCCACGTCCGTCCCAGCAGACCCTCCCGAGGAGCTTGCGCCCACGGAAGACACCCTCTTCGGAGCCTCCTTCCAGCGTCGTGGTGGCGAGGACTATCCCGAGGCGCTGGCCCGCACTGACCAGACCCTCGGCATGGAGGTGGTGCGGGTCTTCTACCCGGGACTGCCTGAGCCCTGGCCGGGGGTGGCACCGGACCACGACGTCGTCGTGTCCTTCAAGATCGATCCGTCGGAGGTCCTGTCCGGGCTCCATGACGCGACCATGACGGAGTGGTTCCGGTCAGCGCCCACGGACCGACGCGTGTACTGGGTGTACTGGCACGAGCCCGAGAACGACAGCGAGGCAGGGCTGTTCGAGCCCGAGGACTTTCGGCTTGCCTTTGCTCACCTCGCAGCTTTGGCGCAGGGAGCAGGCAACGCGAATCTGCGGTCCACCGTCGTGCTGATGTCGTACAGCCTGGCACCGGAGAGCCGAAGGGACTGGTCGCGGTGGTTCCCGCCGTCCGACAGCGTCGACGTACTGGCATGGGATGTCTACAACGGGGGCAGCGGGTCTACCTTCTACCCACCGCCCGAAGAGCTTCTGGGGCCTCTAGAGGAAGCCGCTGCCTCGGTCGGCAAGCCCTTCGCGGTCGCGGAGCTGGGCAGCCGTAAGGCGCCGGCGGACCGCGGCCCGGCCCGGGCGAGGTGGATCACCAGCATGGGCTGCTACCTCGTCGAGACTGACGCGCTCTTCGTGACGTGGTTCGACTTCCTCTGGAACGACGGCAAGGACGACTACCGGTTGCGGGACAGACCGTCGCAGGCGGCGTGGCGGGACCTGGCTGGTCTGGAGACCGGTGACCCGCGGTGCGGCGAGGTCTGATGACGCGACTTACAGTGGTGTCCACGGTGCCCGCACAGGGCCCGCAGCGAGTGAGGGGGTGGCGAATGCGCCGGATAGCGGATGTCGTGCGGGTTGCTGGGGCGACTGTGGTGGCCTTGGGCGCCGTCGCCTGCAGCCAGGGTGGCGCGGAGGTCGCCACCACTCCCATCTCCTCGCCCCCGCCGGCTACTGCCGAGGAAAGCATGGACGTCGTGTTGTCTGTCGACTTCGACGAGGCGAACGGCCCGTTGGGCCAGGGCGCGCCGGTCGCCGACGACAGCGGCCACCACATGACCGGGACCATCACGCTCGGCGGTCTGCCGACCGAGCCGCTGACGGCGGTCCCGGGCAGGGAGGGCCAGGCCCTGCGCTTCGCCAGACCCTGCGACGGTGAGGTCAGCTTCTGCCCCAAGGGCATCGTGGAGTTCCCCTCGACGGCCCTGCTGAACCCCGGTGCCCGCGACTTCCGGTTCGGCGCCAGCGTGCTCATGTCTCCTGAGGAGACCTCCGACGGCGCGAACGTCGTGCAGAAAGGCTTCAATACGGGCGGGCTCGGCCAGTGGAAGCTCCAGGTGGACGGCGACGCCGGTCTCCCGAGCTGCGCGGTGGTCGGGGTCGAGGAGGGCGAGAACTTCGTCGTCACCGCGAAGACCCCCGTCGCCGACGGTCAGTGGCACCAGCTCGAGTGTGTGCGGACGGGCGGGAACCTCGCCGTGCTCGTCGACGGCGTGGAGAGCAACCGCAAGTCGATCACCGTTGGCACCGTGGTCGAGCCGCCGAGCGCGGTACGGATCGGCGGCAAGAGCGTCAAGCGTGACAACGACCAGTTCTTCGGTGTGATCGACGACGTGTTCCTGGCGATATCGCCTGAATGAGGAATGAGGTTCGCCCTTGTAGGTGACGAGGCCAGCCATCCGTCACACTTCGTGAGACTCTTCTCGGATCGGTTGGCACGCCTTTAGGCTAGTGAGCAGGACGGGGATGATCATGCGGAGCAAGACGACGTTTGCGGCGGCGGCCGCGGTGACCATGGTGGGCCTCAGCGCCCTTCCGGCGCAGGCCGCGACGGATACTCCGACGTCGGTCATGCTGGCGGACTGGGAGATGGACGAGCGGCCCGGGGCGAGCACTATGGAGGACTCCTCCGGAAACACGGTCCCCATCGTCGGCTACATCGGCAACGAGGTCACTACCGGCGTCTCCTTTGACGACGGGACCAGCGGCTACAGCTTCGAACGACTCCGGCCCAACACACCCCCGGCCCACCCTGAGCACAATGTCGTGGTCGAGCCCACCGACAGCCTGAACCCCGCGGGCCGGGCCGGGTACGCGGTGGCGTGGAGGTGCGGCTGCGGACGACGAACAAGTTCGGCAACGTCGTCCAGAAGGGCCAGGCCGGGGCCAAAGGGGGGTACTGGAAGATCCAGCTGCCGCAGGCGGAGCCCGCGTGCCTGTTCCGGGGGCCGGGCGGCGTCACCAACGCGGTGCGGGCCAAGGGCAAGCCGCTCAACGACGGCGGGTGGCACACGATCCGCTGCGTGGCGACGCCGGCGGAGGTCAAGATGTGGCTCGATGGGGTCTACATCGGGCGCAACGGTGGCTCGACGGGGGACATCGTCAACAACCAGCCGGTCTACATCGGCGGCAAGGGCAATTGCGACCAGGTCAAGATCACCTGCGACTACTTCGGTGGCGACATCGACTATGTTCGGCTCGAGGGCTTGTCGTCGTGAGGTCCTGACCCGTCTTGTGCACCGCCTGTCCTGAGCACCGCTTGACCCCCAGCGAGAGGCACGCGCATGAGGCTGCACCGTTCCGTCGCCCTGCTGGTAGCGGCTGTTGTCACCTTCGCCGCGCCCGCTCCGGCAACGGCGGCCGACCCTGGCGTCCCTGTGTCGGTGGGCGCGAACAGCTTCGGGCAACTCGGGAACGGCGCCCTCGTGCCCAGCACGACGCCGGTCGCGGTGATGGCGCCATCGGCGGTCGCGGTGGCCAGCGGGCGCGACACCGCCTATGCCCTGGACGCCACCGGTCGGGTGTGGGCGTGGGGCAACAACTCGAAAGGATCGGTGGGCGACGGCTCGACAGTGAACCGCCCGAAGCCTGTGCTGCTGGAACTCACGGACGTGGTGGAGGTCGAGGCCGGGCACTACCACGGCCTTGCACTGACGCGGAGCGGGAAAGTGTGGGCCTGGGGGTTCGGCCGGCTGGGAGAGATTGGTGACGGGGGACGTCGAACCGGACGGCCCCGGTGGAGGTAGCCGCTCTGGCTGACAAGAGCATCGTGCACGTCGCCGCCGGGCGGGACGCCAGCTACGCCGTCTCCTCCGACGGCAGCGTGTGGGCCTGGGGAAGCGATGCGCTGGGGGAGATAGGTGACGGGCCCGGCACAGCCACCCGGCAGTTGACGCCGGTCAAGATCCCCGGGCTGTCCGGCGTCGTCGAGCTCGGTGTGGGTCGCAACCACGTCCTGGCTCGCACCTCGTCGGGCAAGGTTTACGCATGGGGGGACAACAAGTACGGGCAGGTGGGTGACGGCACCCTGAGTCGTCGGTTCGCACCCGTCCAGCTTTCGCTGCCACCCATCGCTCACGTGGATGCAGGGGCGCATCACTCCCTCGCCGTCACGACATCGGGCGACGTGCTCAGTTGGGGGCGGGGTTACCGGGGCCAGCTGGGCAACGGCAGCACTGCCAGCCGCAACGTTCCTGCCAAGGTGAGCGGCCTCCCACCCGTCGTGGACGTCGGGGACGGCCGCGATCAGTCGTTCGCCATGACCGCCAGCGGCGCATTGTGGGCCTGGGGGAGCAATGCCGCGGGGCAGCTCGGCGACGGATCGACCATGCGTCGCACGCGGCCCGTCCTCACCGGAGTCACGGGAGTCGCTGTCGCGCAGGGTGGTTCGGAGCACACCATCTTCTTCGGCCCATGACGTATCCAGGTCGCTGGCTCGTCAGCGGCGCAGGTAGCCATACCGGGCCAGGGCTGGCATGCCGACCGCCGTAGCGGTCCATCTGTCGCGCTGACTCATGGCCCGGCGCCACTCCTCGTCCAGGCGCAGCTCTTGCGGCCCATGCCGAAACCTAGAGGGATTGCCCCCGATCCCATGACTCGGGCCGAGTGTGACCGTGCTGCCGTCGAGGTGCGCAAGTCCGCTCGGGTCGTCATCGAATCCTAGGTGGTCGAAGGCGTCCATGACGGCTTTGGCGGGAGCGGCCACGAGGTCCTCGTAGCGCATCCGGTGGTAGTGCGACACAACCCGTGCGACGACGTCCGCCTCCATCTGACACGCGGACCAACGCGCAGCGGTGCGCCGAACCGGGTGCACCGCCATCGTGGTGGGTTCACTGACGTTGTGTGGTCGGGCCACACCGCTCTTGGCCCAGGAGAAAGCCACGCCGCGCACGTCGCGGACGAGGTGCAGCAGACGCACGTCGAGCTCAGCACTACGCGCCAGAGCCAAACCTTGGGCAGGCCACTTGCTGGCGTCCACAATGACCCGCGCACCAGAAACGTCGCGGATGGCTCCATAGAGCCTGCGGTAATGCTCCTGATATTCTGTCAAGTCTGCTGACATGGCACCGTGCGGCCTTGCGAGGAGCTGGGGGAGCTTGCGCTGACGGGCGACTTGTCGTTGCAGCTTGGTCATTCGCGAGATCAACTCGCTGTTCCAGCCACCGAAGGCGCGTCGGCCGACCTCCGTCCAGAACGGACAGCCGAGGAAGGGCTCGCCGCACCCGCACTTCTCGTCCTCGGGGGTTACCCAGCGAAACAGCTCGATGAGCTCGCCGACGTTGGTGAACCCGTCTGCACCGCCGAGCACCCGCTCGAGCAAGGTGCTACCCGACCGGCCGGAACCGGTGATGTACAGCACTTGTGGGCGATCTGTTGGCATTGCCCGCGGAGGGGAGATGTTCGAGGTGCCGGTTGCGGGGTCATCCATACTCATCACGCACAGATCCTCGCACACGAGGTGCCGGATCGAAGGGCGTTCGGGTACTCCCGACGCAGGGGCGGTCTTCGGCGGAAACGTGTCCCCGACAAGTGGCTTGTGAGACGATATCGCCGAACGCGGTAGGTCGGCGCTCGGTGCGCGCCCCCAGTCCGCGGTGAAGAGTGTCCTTCCGGGAGAACTCCAATTCGAAGGGTTCGAGGTTTCGTTCACTGATGTGCCCCATCGACCCGTACGCCATCGAAGTGGTGCGCAGCCTGTTTCCGGGGCGTAGTACACACCTTTCAGTAGGGGGGAGAAGCCTTCCGGCGTCTGGGGTGCTGGAATGGTGGGTACTGCCGTCCCGGCGACGGGCACGGCTGCTGGTGCCTGTTGGTTGTCGTGACGCAGCCGTCATGCTGACTCGGCATGGCGCCGGTGCGCGCGGACTGGCCAGGGGAGTCCTTGCTGCGGCTGTCCGGTCGGGGCTCACTGCGGGAATGCCCCTGTCCCGGCTGCGGCTCGGACCGCGGGAGGCAGGGGGCGAGGTTCCCGTCCTGGAGGACCTGCTGCAGGAATCGTTCGGCGAACGCATCACTATCGGTCTGCTCCTTGGTACTCCACGTCCGAATCGCAAGCCGGTGCTGCAGGTCTTCGGACCCGACGGAACCGTCTTGGCCTTCGTCAAGGTAGGCACCGACCCAGTGACGTCCGACCTGGTGCGGCGCGAGGCCGAGTGTCTGCGCCGGGTTCTGGCGGCCGACCTCTTGGTGGTGCATCCGCCGAAGGTCCTGCATGCAGGCCCGGTCGCCGGCCTCGAAGTGCTCGCGCTGGAACCGCTGGTCTCCAGCCAACAGGCCGGCAGGGACGTCGCCGTGGAGCCGCCGCTGGCGGCCATGGCAGAGGTGGCGGGCTCGCAGGGAATCCAGTGGGAGGTACTGTCGTCTAGCCGATTCTGGGGCAACGCGGTGTCTGCGGTTAGTGGGATCCCGGATCCCGCCCTTCGTATGCGCATCGAGGGGGTGCTCGAGGGTCTTGCGCGTTTGTACGGCTCGACGAAGGTGGCCATGGGCAGCTGGCATGGCGACTGGGCGCCCTGGAACATGGGTATTGCGGGGGGCCGCGTGCAGGTGTGGGATTGGGAACGGTATTCCGACGCCGTCCCGTGGGGCTTGGACGTGGCGCATTTCCTCGCCCAGCGGGTCAAGGACGGCTCGTCGGTCCGGAGCGAGCAGGAGCAGCTGCTTCGTGAGCGGCTACCACGTGCGTTGAGGCGCACCGGTGATCACGGACTGGAACAAGATCCCACGATCGTGCTGCTGACATATCTGATGACGATCTCTCTGCGGTTCGCCGACGCAGCGGGTGGCTCGACGCTCGGACGGCCCTTTCCACGATGCTTGTGGGCCGTGGATCTGGCCGAGCGCGTGCTGGCCGAGCAGTGACCACCGGGCAGGTCACGGCACCGCACCACGTCCAGAAGATTGCCCGGTCTGGCAGCGTCAACGTGATGGGGGCGGCAGTCGGCGCCCTGGCCGGCTTCGGGCTGACCTTGGTCCTGACGAACGGGCTGACGAGGGAAGTCGCAGGAACGGTGTTCGCGACGACGTCGTTGTTCCTCATCCTGACGTCGGTCGTGCAGCTTGGCACCGAATCGGGCATGGCGCGGTGGCTCCCCGTCAAGGTGGCCACCGGTCGAACGAGCGAGCTGGGACAGGTCTTGAAGGCTGGGCTCGTTCCCACGGTCCTGCTGTCGGCCGCGGTAGCGGTGATTGTCGTCGGATCTGCTCGCCAGGTAGCTGAGCTGCTGGTCGACGGCGACCAGGTCGGCACCGTGGCCACGCAGGTGCGGATCCTGGCTGGCTTCCTTCCGCTAGCCGCGACCCTGAACGTCGTACTGGCCTCCACGCGCGGGTTGCGCACGGTGCGTCCGACCGTGCTCGTTGAGTCGATCGGGCGAAGCGTCCTCCAGCTGGCGGCGGTGGCCGCGGTGACGGCACTGGGCGGGTCGGCGGAAATGGTGGTGCTCGCCTGGGCGGGGCCGTATCTGTTCGCGCTACTTGTGGCGACGGTGTGGCTGCTACTGCTGCTGCGCCGGCTGCAGCGCCGGGCCGGAGCTGCGCCCCCGACAGACTTCGGGCCGGTTGAGGACTCAGGAGGGCGCGCCATCGGGGTGACCCGTGAGTTCTGGTCCTACACAGGGCCGCGTGCCCTGGCCACGATCGCCCAGACAGCGCTGAAGCGGTCCGACATCGTCATGGTGGCGGCCTTGCGTTCGCCAGCCGAGGCAGCGGTCTACGCGGCGGCAAGCCGGTTCGTCACACTCGGACAAGTTGGCGTACAGGCGCTGCAGCAGGCGCTCGCGCCCCAGCTCAGCGCGATGTTCGCCCGCGGCGAGAAGCATCATGCTCAGAGCATCTATCACGTGACGACGACCTGGTCGATCATGATGGCTTGGCCCGTGTACATCACTTGCGCGATCCTTGCGCCCGTCGTGCTGCTACTCTTCGGCGAGGGGTACACCGACGGGACACCAGTGGTGGTGCTTCTCTCTGCGGCGATGCTTGTGTCGGTGGCTTGCGGCTCGGTCGACACGGTCGTACTGATGTCTGGACGCAGCTGGTTGAGCCTGCTGAACACTGTGGCGGCGCTGGTCGTTAACGTCGCCCTCAACCTGCTCCTCATTCCTTCGTTGGGGATCCTGGGCGCTGCTATCGCTTGGGCCGTTGCCATTGTGCTTCGCAACGTCATGCCCGTGGTGCAAATTCACTACCTGCTGGGAATGTCCCCATTCGGAGCGGGATCGGCACTCGCTGCAGGTTCGGCCTTGGGGCTCTTGGCGGTGGGCCCAGGGGCACTAGTGCTGCTCGGTGTCGGCACGTGGTGGGTGGTGCTTGCCCTGGTGGTGGGAGGGGGGGCTTATCTGTCGGTGTTGTTGAAGGCGAGAAACCAGTTGCATCTGCCTGAGCTGATGCGTTCTCTCAGGTCAAGCGGGAGACGGCGCGCACCCTCCCTGGCGCCGTGACCTTGCTCCTACTCCTCGCATCGTTCCACTCCGGCCTCCTCGTCCGACGGGTGGAGACCCGTGCGCCCATCTGTGTGAAGCGATAAGCGCTCGTCACGGCCGAACAGGTCACGTCAGGGGCTTGTTATGCCGTCAATTAGCCCATATGGTGCTCAAGCCGCAGCCGTCGACGACTGCGGCCCCCGCTCGGACGCGCCGAATCCTGCCGCGCGCGGGGCCCATTAGCCACCCGCAGGCAGGAGCGGGGGACCCACGTGTTCGGACGTCGGATCACGGCGTCCTTGGGGTGAAGCCGCGCTGAAGCGGCCGGGCAACTCCAGCCCGAACCCGACAGCTCACCCCGCAGGCGCTGGGAGAAGGAACAGACTCATGTCGATCTACCCTGCCCGCTTCCAGCTGACCGCCCGACCTGATCCTGAGGGCGGGCTCAGGGCCGGGGCACTCAACCGCCGAGAGCTGATGAAGCTGGCCTCGTTCGCCGCGCTCGGGACGGCCGCCGCCTCCACTGGGGGCGCGTCGCTTGCAGGCCCAGCAGAGGCGGCGACCGTGCGGTGGCCAGGGCACAAGCCCGGCTACATCTATCTCGGCGCCTCGTCCGCGGAGGACATCTCTAAGACCATCAGCCGCACGGGCCAGCTGGGACTCCAGCGAACCTTCTACAAGTGGGGCGACGGGACCCGGGAGGACCGGAATATCCGTGCTCACCAGGCCGCTGGTCGCCTGCCGTGGATCTCCTTCAAGCCGCCCAGCACCGCCCCCGGCGGATGGGCTGCCATTTCCTCAGGAAGATACGACGCCGACATCCGGGCACGCGCCCGGCGCTATGCCGGACTGTCGCGCCCCGTCATCGTGACTTTCAACCACGAGCCGCACAACGACTCCACGGGCACGCCCGCAGAATGGGCGGCTGCCTGGACGCGCATCCATGACGTCATGAAGTCCGAGACCGCGCTCAAGAACGTCGTGTCGGTCCCGATCATCGGCGAGTGGGTCTTCAACCCCGTCAACCGACGCGGCGAGCCCCGCGCCTACCTGTCCCAGGCCGTCCTCAGCCGGTGCCACTTCCTCGGGCTGGACCTCTATCAGATGAAGTCGGGCGACGGGTATGACGTCCGGTTGGGCCGCATCACGGCTTGGTTGGACAGCCAGGGTCACCCCACCAAAATGGTCGGTTTGGGCGAAACCGGCGCGGCCAACGGCTACGGGACCCCGAGCGGCGCCGCGTGGTGGACCAAGTCCTGGAAGTGGGCTGCTGCCAACACCGACAGGGTGGCTGCGATCTCGTACTTCAACAGTCTGCACAACAACAACGCAGGCATGAACTGGATGTTGTGGGAGTCGTCGGCCAAGCTCGATGCGTTCCGTGCGAGCCTGGCCTCGACGACGTCGTGCACTCTGTGACGCTGGTGGCGTGACGACCGTGGTCAGATAGGGAGCCAGGAGAGGCCCTGCCTTTCTGCCGGCGCGGTACGTGAAACGGAACAGTGGCTGCAGCGACGATGTCGCTGCAGCCACTGTCGTGTGTAGGTAACGGTTCAGGACCCCGAGCGGGCCGCCCGTGACTTGGCGACCGTCTCCTGGAAGGCCGCCAGCCGGTCCCCGGTCAGGGCCCAGTTGATGCCATCCCGGTTGTTGACGTTGGAGTTGAAGATGGCTGCGAAGACGAACCGAGGATCAGCCAAGAGGGCGTCCCCCGCCGCGGTGATAGACGCGGCGTCCACACCGTTGTACTCGCCGATGCCGAGGCGCTTGACGCCCACCCGGTCGGCCCAGGCGGACATCCGAGCGATCTTCACGCCGGCGTTCTCGCCGGGCTTCGTGGCGTCGCCACCCTGGTAGGTGTCAGCGGCGACAACCTCTGACACTGCCAGCACATCCGCGGGCAGCCACTGGGCGATCTCGGCATCGGTGTATCCCATCGCGGTCTTGCTCCACCAGAAGCCGTTGACGATGGGACCTGCGTCGACGTTGGCCGGAGCCCCCAAGATCGGGAGGGCACGTCGCATCATGGCTGCATAGTTGGTGGGCGTTCCGTCGCCGACGGGCTCGTGGTGCAGGGTCACGAAGACCTGCCCGTCAACCTTCGACAGCTCCGTCGCGAGGCTCTTCAGCTGGGCGTCGTACTTGCCCTGGGCCACACCCGCCCAGTCGTTGGCGGGAACTTTGAAGGAGAGGATGGGCATGCGTCCGGCAGCCGCCTCGGACTTGGCCAGGTTGATACCGAAGTCGGGGGTAGCAAGGTCGTCAAAGATGCGCCGGCTGTCTACCCCACCCGACTCTGCCAGGCGGACGTCCCACAGATCCTTGGGGGTGTTCATCCCGATGCGGACGGTGCTCTGGGTCGTCACCGTGTAGGTGAGCACCAGGCGCGGGTGTCCTGCGGCGGCCTCCTTGGAGATGAGCTCCGCCGTTCCAGCCGGGGTGGTGACGCCAAAGCCCTGTGTCGTTGCGGGTGAGACGAACTTCTGCACGTCGAACGACAGTGCCTTGCTGTCCGCCGCCGGCGCGAGGGAGGCGAGGGTGTCGGTGGCCGTGACGCCCGTCTTGACCATGACCGTCTTCTCGTTCCAGGACGTCGAGGAGAGTCGGCGCAGGTCCACGCGCGCCGGCAGGTTGCGGTTTGCGGTGAGCTCGAGCCTGGCGCCGCTCAGTACACCGTGCTCTGGCGCGGCGGGCACCGTGAACTTGAACAGCGCGGTCTTGGTGGGGATGCCGACCTTGCTCGCCACCACCTTGACCGCGCTGCCGGTGTTGCGGTAAGGTGCGGCCGAGTCAAGGTAGGCGTCGTCGCTCGGGACGACGGTCACCGTCGTGGTGGTGACGGAGGGGCCGACCGTATAAGTCGCGGCCTGGGCGGGGCCGGTGGCGAGCAGTGCGCTGCCCGCCACCGCGGAGACGAGGAGGCCCGATAGCGTACGAGTTGCGCTTCGGCCGTTGCTGCGCTGGGACATGTGGGGCTCCGTGGGGGTGAAGGAGAAGCGATCTGGTGTCCCCCACTACGTCGTACCTGCGGCACAGCCCCTTGAGGCGATCACACGGACGCCGACCTGAACGGCTCGGCGCTCACCGAACGTGATCACGTGCCGAGATCGCCGTCCTGCTGCGTTCGGTCAGAGGCGGCGCCGCGCATTCGCCGGACTTGAAGCATTTCCGTTGATACCGCGAGAATGGCTGCTCCGCAGCACTATTCGTGGAAATACACATCTTCACCAGCTACTCACAGCCTCTGCGCCGACGTCGGCGACGGCCCGATCAGCGACCGGCTGGCGGGTTCATCGCGGACTGGAGGCGGGGGGGTGCGCCTAGCAGCGGCAGCCCTGGCCGGCGACCGCGCGTAGCCGGAGGCGGCAGTTTCTGGGTGGTGGTCGCGCGTGGGGCGCCCAACGGCCGTTGCAGCGACGCCGCGTGCATTCACGCCAGCGACGCGGGTGGCGCTAGGCCTCGTGCTGAGGGGTCCCGGTACCGACCGTGTCGTCGGCCTTCTCTGTCGCCCGCTCGGCCCGTGAGACCAGCATCGGCAGCCCGTGACGATGGCGGACCGCCATCCAGAGCGGCGGCGCGATCAGGAGAGCACTGAGCAGCGTGATCCCCGTCGCGGCGTTGCTGACACCGAGCAGCTTGAGCGCCGAGGCGAACAGCACGAAGGCCAGCGCCCGCCGCACCAGGCCGCCCGGGGCCCGCGACGACAGCTGGGCGCCGAGGTAGACCCCCGGGATGCTGCCGATCACCAGGGCAGCAGTCAGCTCTAGCTGGAAGTCGCCGAAGAGGATGTGCGCGATCGCTGCGGAGACGACCAGAGGTACGGCCTGCACCAGGTCCGTCCCGACCAGCTGGCTCGCCTTGAGGCCGGGGTAGAGGGCCATCAGCGCGATGATGATCAACGAGCCGGAGCCTACCGACGTGATGCCGACCACGACCCCGCCGACCACGCCAACCAGGATCGTGGGCAGCGGTCGGGCCACGACCCGCGGCTGTCCCTGCGGAAGGGGCGCGAGCCGACCTGTGCGTCGTCGGGCCCGCTCCGCCAGGCGGATGTAGGCGCGGACCGCCAGCCCGGCGGCGGCCAGCAGGAGTGCGATCCCGAGCGCCAGCTGGATCGTGTCCTGGATCTGCTGCCCGTCACCGAGGGAGCGGGCCAGCAGCACACCGGCGAAGGCGGACGGGACCGAACCGATGCAGAGCCACTTCACCAGCTCCAGGTTGACCGTGCCGCGGCGCATGTGCACGACAGAGCCGACGGGCTTCATCACCGCGCTCGCAACCAGGTCGCTGGACACTGCCGTGAGCGGGGGGACACCGAAGAAGAGCACGAGCATCGGTGTCATCAGGGCGCCGCCGCCCATCCCGGTCAGACCGACGACGATTCCGATGCCGAAGGCGGCGATCGCCATCAACGGGTCCATGCTTCTCCCTCAGGCGCCAACCACTGGCCGGCGCGTAGGTAGTCGGTCACCACGGTGAGGGCCGCGTGCTGATCCAGCTGCGAGGTGTCGACGACGACATCGGCGTCATGCGGCTCTTCGTAGGGGTCGCTGATCCCTGTGAACGCCGGGATCTCGCCGGCACGAGCCCGAGCGTACAGCCCCTTGAGGTCGCGTCGCTCGCACTCCGCCAGCGGGGTGGAAACGTGGACGAGGACGAGGTCGCCCACCTCGCGCACCATCGCCCGCACCTGTTCGCGGGTACGGGCGTACGGGGCGATCGGGGCGCATACAGCCACCCCGCCGTGCCGAGCCACCTCGGCGGCGACGAAGCCGATCCGCAGCACGTTGAGCTCGCGGTCCTTGCGGTCGAACCCGAGGCCGGCAGAGAGCATGCGCCGGACGTGGTCGCCGTCCAGCAGGCTCACCCTGCGCGAGCTGGTGGCCTCCACGTGCTCGGCCAGAGCCCTTGCCAGGGTCGACTTCCCTGAGCCGGACAGCCCGGTCATGAGGACGACGAGACCTCGGCGGGAGGCGGGTGGACGCCATCGGCGCAGTTCCGTGAGCACTGAGCGGTCTACCGCGTCCAGGTCAGGCTCCGAGTCCACGTCGCGGCGGTGCTCGTCGAGCATCTGAACCCAGGCGGCCTCATCGGGTCGCTCGCGTGCCGCCGGCGACCCCGGCGTCAGCAGCTCGCCGGCCCCCAGGGCCGTGGCGACGTGCCGGCAGAGGTTCTTGTCGCTCTCCGGGTCGCGCCAGGCCAGTGTGGCCGCTGTCACCGCCGCCCCTGTGCGCGCTGCCGCCGCCTCCGCCAGGCGCAGCATCATCGTGACGCCTAGGCCGTCCGGGGATGGTCCGGCGTTGGGGACGACCAGCACCACGGTACGGCCCTGCCGCACACGACCCGCCAGTACGCGCTCGTCCTCGGCCAGGAGCGGGCGGCCGAGCACCACCACGGTCAGTTCTCCCGCCGAGCCGGGCAGGGGCCGTGCGAGCAGCCGCAGCCCGTGGCCGGGCCCGGTGCTCCGTCGTTCGGCGAGGCGTGCGCGCCCCTGAACAGCGACGCGCCCTTCCGGGACGTCAGGCCCCAGGACCACCTCGTCGACGTGCACGACAGGAATGGCCTCGGCGTCGACGACTGTGAGAGCCCCGGCCGATGCTGCGTGTGCCGCCGTGGTGGGATCGAGCGTCAGGCGGCACCAGCCGTGACTGGTGTTCTCGCCAGGCTCCGGCGGGGGCACCGGTCCGCCCAGCTCTGCGTCGTGGCGCAGCAGCCCGTCGGCGACCATCAACAGGTCGGACAGCACCATGTCGCCGACGTGGACCACTGGAGCCTTCAGTGCCTGCGCTCCCACTCCAACCCTTTCGATCGTGTCTGTCGCGGCAGTCGGCGGATCCGCGCGGGATGTCGATCATGACCCATCGCGGGGGTCAACGTCAGCAGAACGAGCGACCTCATCGCCAGCCAGCGCACTCTACCGGCGCCGTGGGTTAGACACGTATGGGTGAAATCTGCCCTCAGGTTGGCTCTGCGTCACGGGCAGTGGTTGACTCCGATGTCCGCTCCACCGGTGCCCCCCACCGGTGCCCTCCTCCACTGATCTTGGGAGAACCATGCGCCAGATCCCCGCCGCCGTTGCTGCTGCCGCTGTGCTGGCACTGGCTGTCCCTTCTCCGGCGCAGGGCGCCATCTTCCCGGATGTCCGCTGGGAGATGAACGAGCCTGCCGGGTCCGGGACGATGCTTGACTCCTTCGTCAGCGGGCTGGTCGGAGACGTCGGTACGGATATCTCCACGGGGGCCGCTTACGCGGGTGCGACCGGGTACCGGTTCCCGACTGTGGCTCCGGACGCGAAGCCGGTCCGGCCCGAACACACCGTGGTCGTTCCCGACAACAGCAGGCTGGACCCAGGCTCGGGGAACTTCGCCGTGGAGCTGCGGCTACGCACCGTGGGCAAGGGCGGCAACATCGTGCAGAAGGGGCAAGCAAGGACCGACGGCGGGTTCTGGAAGGTCGAACTGAACGACGGCGAGCCGACGTGCGTCTTCCGGGGAGCGGACGGCACCACGAACGCCGTGCGTGCCCGAGAGGCGTCCATCGCCGACGGAGTGTGGCACACCATCCGGTGCAAGCAGAGCTATGGCGCCGTCGACCTCTGGGTCGACGGCGGACACATCGGCCGCAACCAGGGTCAGACGGGGCACATCTCCAACGGGCACCCGCTGTCCATCGGCGGGAAGCAACGCTGCGACCAGGAGAATGTTGGTTGTGACTACTTCAGCGGCACCGTGGACTGGATTCGCATCACCAAGGGCTGAGGCGACTCCGCCATCAGCCGGTGCGGGGCAGGCGCGTCGCCGTCGCAGACCCGACGCTCTTGGTGAAGGCATATTTCTTGGCGGCTGATTCATCCAGTGACCAGTTCACCGTAGCCTTGGAGTTGCGCTCGGAGTGGAAGTAGGACACGACTCCGATCTTGTCGGTGTTCGCCGCCGCCCAGGCCCAGGAGGTGTTCCACCATGCGGCCGCGGTGGGAGAGCCGAACATCTCGGTGACGCCGGTCTCGCCGATGCCGATCATCTTGTGGCCGTATCCCCGACCGGTCATCCACCGGTGGATGAGGTCGAGGCGTACGTCGAAGGCGTTTCCTGAGTCGTTCTGGTAGCAGTCGATGCCCAGGAAGGACATCCGCTCTAGCACCGGGGCGGGCAGCCAGACAGCCGGGTCTACCGCTGTGTTCCGTAGGTTGAAGGCCCAGTCCCCCAGGATGGGTACGAAGGAGACGTGGTCGAGTTTCGCTGCACCACGCATCACGTCGTGCACGCGAGTCCAGGCGCCGGCGAAGCCGCGCCGTCGGGGAGTCGTTACTGGGCTCGTGGTGAAACGTGACGACCATGGGCTTGGAGACCATCGCGTATGCCCTGGCACGGGCCTTCAGCTCTGTGTCTGGGTCCAGGTATAGAAGGTGCGCCTGGCGCCGAGCGGTCCCACCATGCTCTCGACGGTGCTCACATCGACGGGGCTCGACACGCCCAGGTTCACCCGACCCGGCTGGTGCCCTGCCCATCGGGGCTGCGCCACGGTGCCTGTGGTCTTGCGGGTGTAGGGGCTGCGGAGGCCGAGCCGGCGACGACCGGCACCCCGGCTACCGCGGCGGTGGAGCCAACGAGAGTCAGGAAACCACGGCGGCCGATATCAGGAGCTTGAGCGAGGTGTCTCATGACGACGACATCGACGCCCGGGCACAGGTTCTGCACCTGCCGACACAGATCGGGCAGAGGTCTCACACGGCGTGATGACCGGACGAGGCCACCACGTTGACGACCTCCGGCCAAGCCCCTGTGCATCAGGCCAGCGGGAGGACCGGGACTGGACCCGGTCCTCCCACCGCTCTTGTTTTGCTAGACGGCCGACGTCGTCACGACGCCTGCTGCCACAACAGGCATGACGTCGTCGATGTCACGCTGGCGCGGAAGGCATTCAGATTGGTGGTCGACTGCGGCTTGAGCACCATATGGGTGAAAGAGCATTCAACAAGCCTCGTCCAGGCATCGCGTGTTAGCAGACCTCGTTCTCGCTTCGAGGGGACGCGAAAGGGCCGGTGCCCCACGTCGCTCGGACGCGGGGCACCGGCCCCTTCGCAGTGCTGCGGGCGCTACGGCTGGAGCACCAGCGTCCAGGTGATCGCCTTGCGGCTCTTCGAGGCCGCGCCGGTGGAGGTGAGGGCGGTTGCCGTCAGTCCGGCGTAGTCACCTGTCGCGACGGGACCGCTGTCGGTGATCTGCGCAGTGACTCGACCCGCAGCAGGACCGATCGGCTGCACCCGCTCGGTCTCGCCGGTGGGGTCGGTCCAATCGGCGGTGCTGCTGCTCTTGTCGGCCCAGCCGGAGATGATCCAGGCTCCTTCAGGGACGGCGTTGGCACCCGGCGTCGTGTGCTGGGCTAGGTACGCCATTTCCGACGCTGCGGCGTACGAGGCCACGGGGTTGGAGGCGTTGGTGCCGGAGTAGGCGACCAGGGACAGGGTGACCTTGGCCCGAGAGCTGAGGGTCACGCTGACGCGTTTGCCGGCGTCACCGCTCTCGGCGACCTTGGTCCAGTTGGTCGTCCGGATCTGATCCTTGTCACCGGCCTCGGTGCCATGGTCGGTCCACGTGCCGGCGCCGGTCGGTGCGCTGATATCACGCGGACCGTTCTGGGTCAGGCTCAGCACGATCGCGTCACCAACTTGGACCGAATCCGGGATGGTGACCTCGGTCGTGATGAGGTTGCCGCTGACGCTGGCGGCGCCGCGGAACCCGATCGTCCCAGCTGCCGGCGGCGCCTCGCTCACGGTGACCGTCTGACTGCCCTGGCCCGTGGCGCCTTGGTTGTCCGTCACGGTCAGGGTGACGGGGTAGTCGCCGGCGGCGGTGTAGGTGTGCTGGGTCTGCACGCCGTCTCCGATGCTGCCGTCGCCGAAGTCCCAGGCGTAGGACTCGATGGTGCCGTCCGAGTCGTTGGAGCCGCTGCCGTCGAACGAGCAGGTCAGGCCGCTGCAGTCTGTCGTCAACTCCGCCACCGGCGGCGTGTTGGCCGGCGGCGCCTGGGACACCGTGACCTCACGGGTGGTGACCGCAATGGCACCGTCGTCGTCGGTCACGGTCAGGGTCACGGGGTAGGTGCCCGCGGCGGCGTAGGAGTGGTTGGGCTTCTGCAGGTTCTCGCTGCCGCCGTCGCCGAAGTCCCAGGCGTAGGACTCGATGGTGCCGTCTGGGTCGGTGGAAGCGGAGCCGTCGAAGGAGCAGGTGAGGTTGTCGCAGACCTCCGTGAACGAGGCCTCCGGTGCCTGGTTGGCTGGTGGCGCCACGAAGGCGACTGGGACATCGTGGGTGACTGTGGCGGTGGCGCCGTCGTTGTCCGTGACGGTGAGGGTCACGGTGTAGGTGCCATCAGTGTCGTAGGTGTGGCTGGGCGTCGCGCCGGTGCCCGGGTCGGTGGTGTCATCGAAGTCCCAGACGTACGACTCGATGGTGCCGTCCGAGTCGGTGGAACCGGTGGCGTTGAAGGAGCAGACGCGCTGGTCGTCGCAGCTCGCTGTGAACGAGGCCGTCGGTGCCTTGTTGACCGGCTTCGCGGCCAGCGGGCTGACGAAGATGTCGCGGTAGCGCCAGGTCCCGTCATTGCTGACCACCGACGCAGAGCCGGTGATCGCGCCCGCCGCAAAGGCGACCGAGCGCAGGGCGCCGTCAGCCGAGGAGCCGTAGAGCAGCTGGCCGCTGGCCAGGGCGAGTCCCGCCGCCGAGCTGAAGTTGATGCCCTTGGCGTCGGCCACGAAGGTCTGGGCCCCGACGACCTCGCTCTCGGGGGTGAAGTAGCGGTAGAAGAGCCTGGAGTCGCCGAAGGTCGTGTAGTAAAGGCGGTGGGTCGAGGCGTCGAAGACCATCCCGGTCAGGTTCGGTATCGCGAACGGGATCCGCTCACCGGTGTCGGGGTCGTCGTAGAGGTTGACGGCGCGCTGGGCGCCGATGACACCGTTGGTCGGGTTGAAGCTACGGGCGTAGAGCGCGCCGTTGGGGAGCCCGTAGTAGAGCGTCCCGTCGGCGAGGGTCGCGCCGCGAACGAGCGACCAGTCCATCTCGGTGTTCACGACCGCGCCGGTCCCGGACGGGGTACCCGCTCCGTCGACGCTCCGCTTCACCAGGGAACCCTGCACAGTGGTTCCAGCCGCCGCCTCGGTGTCGATGATCTCGATGCCGTTGATGAGGGCGTTCTCCACGTTGTTCGTGAGGTCGATGTCGACGATGTCGTCACTGGTGATCGTGAACTCGCGCATCGTGCCTCGCTTGTCGCCGACCGCCGCGACGATGTCGAAGTCGTCCAGCACGAGGCGGCCGTCGATGCTGACGTCGAAGACGCGCTTGCCTACCGCGGCGGTGCAGCCGCACTGGTTGGCGAAGTAGAGCCGGACCGTCAGCTTCTTGCCCGCGGTCACGGGGAGGTCGTAGCTGTGTGGGGACCACCGCTCCGTCGCGAAGATCTGCGCGGGGGTGGAGGCGGGCACCGTGGCGTCGAACGGGACGCCCGAGCCCCAGTTGGCCGGGTTGCCACCGCTGACGAAGCCGGTGTCGCTCGACCAGTCCGGTCCGGCATCCCCGCTCTGCACGCTCCCGCCGCCGGTGTTCACCCGGTGCAGCACGCCCGAGGCATCAGCCGCGGACCGTGCGGCCGCGAACACGTCGTTCGGCAGGACCGGCTCGGTCGATGCATTGATCGTCTTGCCGCCGGCCAGCGGCATGAGCGCCACTCGCTGGCGCAGCTCGCCGGCGATGCGCCTGGTGTCGCTGCCGACCCACAGGCCCTGCGAGGTCGCGTAGAGCGCCTGCGCACCGACACCACGTTCACGCCCGGGGTTCCAGGACAGCGGGAGCCCGTTCACCGGGTCGAGCGCGCTGATGCCCTCGCGGGGGACGGCGCCGGGGCCGGCCTGGTCGGCCTGAAAGGGGTTGTTCTGCCAGCGCATGTGGCCGCCGGTGTAGACGACGCTGCCGGTGATCGCTACGCCGTAGGTGGTGTCGCCGCCGGTGTAGTTGACCCACGAGGGCTGCTGGGATCCTCCAGTGCGTCCGAGCTCCCATCGGGAGGTGGTGTCGCACAGGGTGCCAGAGCCGGCACCACCGGCGAAGGCGCCGGTCGTGGTCACGACGAAGTACGTGCCGTCCGGGGAGATGTCGATGTCGCGGGTCCAGGTGTCGAACACCCCTGCGCAGTTGTTCCTCGCCTGGCTGTAGCGCTCGGTGGACCAGCTCGAGAGCGCCGCCGGGCCGCCCGCAGGGATGTCGACGATGGCGATCTGCTCGCGTGCGGACCCGGCTACCGAGTTGAAGTTGCCGATCGCCACGACCTGGTTGCCAGCAGGGTCGATGTCCATCCGGGTGATGCCGGTGCCGCCGCCGTTGTAGACGCCTTCGAAGGGCACGTTGACGTCGGTCAGCACCGCGCCGGTGCCGGTGTCGAGTGCCGCGAACGCCCCGCGCGGTTCGTTGCCCACCACGGTGAACTTGCCGCCGATGAAGAGACGGTCGCCGCGGACGACGACCTCGTTGACCGCTGAGTTGGGGGTGCTGAGCCCGGGTACCAGGTCTCCCGCGGGGGTCAGCTTGGCCACGCGCCGCACGGTCTGGCCGCCGACGGAGTTGAACGAGCCACCGACGTACACGTGCTTGCCGTCGGTGTCGAGGGAGTTGGCTGACCCGCCGATGCCGAGGTCCGGGTCGAAGCCGGCGTCGATGACCCCGGTGGTGGCGTTGAAGGCGAAGATGCCGTTTCGCCGGATGTCCGCGCTGGTCGGGCTCTGTCGCACGGTCGAGAACGTCCCGGCCACCACGATCTTGTCCTCGATCTGCACGAACGACTGCACCGAGCCGTTCATCACCTGCGGGGTGAAGTTCGCAGGATCGTCACTCACCACCGCGCTGCCGTGGTCGACGTTGACCGCCGCGGCCGGGCTCAGCCCGGCGAGTGCGAGCACGGGGGCGGCGAGCAGCGCGACCCACGCCCGCCCGGCGACCCGGGGGCGAGGTGCGCGGTGCGCGGTGTTGAACGGGTGCATCTGTGGTTCTCCTCGGAGCTTGCGACGGTGAACGTGTGCGGTGCGTCTGGACCGGGCGTGGCCGCGATGTGCTGACGAAGGGTCGTCGCATGATGGTGCCTGAGGTTGATCGTTCTTCTACCTCACTCAGAGTTTCTTCTACCTCACGCAGAGTAATCGATCGTTCCGATTCCGACCCCCTGTCCGGCGTCGACTACTCCGAACGTGGTAATGCGCCAGCCAGCGTGGCCAGCAGGACCGATCGGTGCCCCGAGCCAGGGCCCCGTATCGTGAGGTACCGCGTCACCGGTGGTGGCCGACCATCCCGCCGTGCCCAAGAACCGGAGCCCTCGTTCCTCATGACCCTCCACGGCCTGCTCGACGCCCTTGCCGCGGACCCGGCGCTCCAGACCGCGCTCGACGCGGCCCGCAGCGGCGACGTGCTGCACCTGGATCTCACCGCGGTACCGGGCACCCGCGCGGCCATCCTGGCTGCCCTGGCTGGGCCGGGACCGCGCTGGGCTGGACGGACGGTCGTCGCCGTCACCGCGACGGGGCGTGCGGCCGAGGACCTGGTGGCCGACCTGCGCTGCTACCTGCCCGAGCACTCGGTCGGGCTGTTCCCCGCGTGGGAGACCCTTCCGCACGAGCGGCTCTCCCCGCGCAGCGACACCGTGGCGCGGCGGCTGGCGGTGCTGCGCCGGCTGGCGCACCCCGGCGACCTCTCCGATCCCCGCACCGACCCCGTCAGCGGGCCGCTGTCGGTGCTGGTCGTGCCCGTGCGGGCGCTGATGCAACCGGTGGTCACCGGCCTCGGGGACCTGGCGCCGGTCAGCCTGCGCGCCGGGGACGAGGCCGATCTCGAGGAGGTCGTGCGTGCCCTGACGGACGCGGCGTACCTGCGCACCGACATGGTCGAGAGGCGGGGGGAGTTCGCCGTACGTGGCGGCATCCTCGATCTCTTCCCTCCCACCATCGACCACCCGCTGCGGGTGGAGTTCTTCGGCGACGAGGTGGAGGAGGTGCGCTCGTTCTCTGTCGCAGACCAGCGCTCGCTGGAGGTGGCGCCCGAGGGCGTGTGGGCCCCACCGTGCCGTGAGGTGCTGCTGACCGACGCGGTGCGCTTACGGGCGCAGGCGCTCAAGGAGCGGCTGCCTGGAGCAGTCGAGCTGCTCGACAAGGTGGCGGCGGGGATCGCGGTCGAGGGGATGGAGTCGCTGGCCCCGGCCCTGGTCGACGGCATGCAGCCGCTGACCGACCTGCTCCCGGCCGGGACCCACGTCGTGGTGGTGGACCCGGAGAAGGTGCGGGCACGCGCCCACGACCTGGTGGCCACCACGCAGGAGTTCCTGGCTGCTGCGTGGTCGAACGCGGTCGCCGGCAACGCCACGCCGGTGGACCTGTCCGAGGCGAGCTTCCACACGCTCGCCCAGACCCGCGAGAGCGCCCTCGCCGCGGGGATGCCGTGGTGGTCGCTGACCTCCTTCGCCGCCGACGCAGAGCTCGAGGAGCTGGCCGACGTCGACGTCGACGCGGGCGCCGTCCGGACGGCGGCGCTGGGGGCGCGCGAGGTGCGTGGCTACGCGGGGGACGTCGAGGCGGTGCTGGCGGACGTCCGGACGCTGATGGCCGACGGGTGGGCGGTGGTCGTGACCACCCCCGGTCACGGGCCGGCACAGCGGGTCGTGGAGATGCTGGCGGAGGCCGACATCGCCGCCCGCCTGGTCGAGAGCCTGACGCAGGCTCCCCAGCCCTCGGTCGTGCAGGTGACGACGGCGCCGGCCAGTACGGGCTTCGTCGCCGAGCCGCTGAAGCTGGCTCTGCTGACCGAGACCGACCTGATGGGCCGCTCGGGCGCCTCCACCAAGGACATGCGCCGCATGCCCAGCAAGCGCCGCAACCAGGTGGACCCGCTGTCGCTGCGGCCGGGGGACCACGTGGTGCACGAGCAGCACGGCGTGGGCCGGTTCGTCGAGATGATGCAGCGCACGATGGGCACCGGTGGCGCCAAGGCCACCCGCGAGTACCTGGTGATCGAGTTCGCCCCTGGCAAGAGGGGCCAGCCGGGGGACCGGCTCTACGTGCCCTCGGACGCCCTGGACCAGGTAACCCGGTACGTCGGCGGCGAGGCTCCCACGCTGAACAAGATGGGAGGCTCCGACTGGGCCAAGACCAAGAGCAGGGCACGCAAGCACGTCCGCGAGATCGCCGGCGAGCTGATCCGGCTGTACTCGGCCCGGATGGCCACCACGGGGCACGCCTTCGGGCCCGACACACCGTGGCAGCGCGAGCTCGAGGATGCCTTCGCCTACGTCGAGACACCCGACCAGCTGGCCAGCATCGACGAGGTCAAGGCCGACATGGAGAAGCCGGTCCCGATGGACCGGTTGATCTGCGGCGACGTGGGCTACGGCAAGACCGAGATCGCGGTGCGCGCCGCCTTCAAGGCCGTCCAAGACGCCAAGCAGGTGGCGGTGCTCGTGCCGACCACGTTGCTGGTGCAGCAGCACGTGGACACCTTCACCGAACGGTTCGCCCCCTTCCCTGTGACCGTCAGGTCGCTTTCGCGGTTCCAGAGCGACTCCGAGGCCAAGGCGGTTGTCCAGAGCCTGGCCGACGGCACGACCGACGTGGTGATCGGGACGCACAGGCTGCTGTCCGGCTCGGTGCGCTTCAAGGACCTGGGGCTGGTGGTGGTCGACGAGGAGCAGCGCTTCGGTGTGGAGCACAAGGAGACCCTCAAGCAGCTGCGGACGAACGTGGACGTGCTGGCCATGAGCGCGACCCCGATCCCGCGCACCTTGGAGATGGCCGTCACCGGACTGCGCGAGATGTCCACCCTCGCAACGCCCCCCGAGGAGCGGCACCCCGTCCTGACGTTCGTGGGCGGGTACGACGAGAAGCAGGTGACCGCGGCCGTGCGGCGCGAGCTGCTGCGCGAGGGGCAGGTCTTCTACATCCACAACAAGGTCGACTCGATCGAGCGCACGGCCTCCCGGCTGAAGGACCTGGTGCCCGAGGCCCGCATCGCGGTGGCGCACGGCAAGATGGGCGAGCACCTGCTGGAGCAGGTCATCGTCGACTTCTGGGAGAAGCGGTTCGACGTCCTGGTGTGCACGACCATCGTGGAGACGGGGCTGGACATCTCCAACG